>Ga0325411_1001274_pt1 | contig 27956 bp, 17 predicted proteins | sample PopdelMetagenome_13_FD_206181 | JGI IMG/M metagenome (GOLD analysis project Ga0325411, IMG submission 206181) | Populus deltoides microbial communities from Bellville, Georgia, United States - Xylem-PdIQD-R4 | ecosystem: Host-associated > Plants > Phyllosphere > Stem > Wood/Secondary xylem...
GTTGATAACTTATTGGAGTTACACAAAGAAACACCATCTCCTTTTATTTGATTGTGATGTATGTTAAATCATAGTTATTAAGCACGATTTCGACGATATGGTTAAGAGGATTGATCCAAAAAAAAAATATCTAGGATTTGTTTATTTTTACTAGTACGAATACTGTAGTTGTTTAATGGTTAGGGTTAGTTATAAGGCGGATCCGTTAACTAACCAATGTTAAGAAGAGATAAATATTCAGAATATAAATTGATGTTTCGTTTCCATGATCAGTTCTGATTTCTGTAGATGGATGTGTGCTTGTGACCAAGGTTTGTTCTCTTGATAATTTTCTGATTTTATTAAATTTCATTTGATAGTTTTCTGTTTTCTTTTGCTTTAACCTAGATAACGTCCAAACCCCCCCCCAAATTGCATATCATCTAGCATAAAAATCTGACTTGAATCTTTCTCGTGGGATCGACCCCTTGCTTGCTCTATACTATCTTGTGTGTTGTGCTTAAAGCTTGGGTAATTAATTTGTGCGACCGCGACATCGCAACAGGCGACCTGGTCCAAACTCATGATTCGAGCCTTGAATCGGGTCGACCACTAGGCCAAGTTTAAAAACTCTACTTTTAAGCATAGCTGTGAAATTTAAATCTACTCAGCTAATCGACTCGAAATTTAGTTGATCTAAGATATTAATTAATCAAAGTTAAAAAATAAAAGAAAATTTTTTTTAATCTAATTAAAAATTGACTTGATGATATGATTAATTCAGGTTAAATCTAGTCAAAACCTAGCTTTTAACTCATTGATATTTTTTTTTAAATTGACTAGAAGTTATCATTTTGGTTTTTATTTTTAAAATTTTTGTTCAATATAAATATATCCTCCTAACCCGTGATCCAAACATTATACTTGTTACATCTCAGGTTGGATTTTACTTCTATGCTTTTAGGCCATGGATTTGTTTTTGTTGGAAAAGAAAATTGTAATGCTATTAGTCAATATAACAATCATTATAGATTTAATTCGGGTTAAATCTAGTCAAAACCTAACTTTTAACTCATTGATAATTTTTTTTTGAAATTGACTAGAAGATATCGTTTTAGTTTTTATTTTTAAAATTTTTGTTCAATTTAAAAAAATAATTACATGTGGTTAGGTTAAAATTTACTCAATCTCTTAATTTAACAAGGGCACCTACTAATTCTTAAAAAAAAAAAAAATCCAAACATGGCACCTACTCGCAAATTGTTGTCTTTTTATCTCTTTTTTATTTTATTTTATTTTATTATCATTCCAAATATTCATGCAAGGAAAAGAAAACGGAAATGTCCTATCAAAACGAAAATGTATTTTTAACTCTCGAGAAAAAAAAAAAAATAGGAGATTGAATGCATTTCTTTCTTCTCTCTAATTGCTGGTAGCAATTCCATCCACGCTTTAAGTTTGTTGATAACTTATTGGAGTCACACAAAGAACCACCATCTCCTTTTATTTGATTGTGATGCATGTTAAATCATAGTCATTAAGCACGATTTCGACGATATGGTTAAGAGGATTGATCCAAAAAAAAAATCTAGCATCTGTTTATTTTTTTAAATTAATGTGGGTAGCTAACCAGCTAATTGTATTCACTTCGATTAATCCTATAAGTCCTGAAGTTAACCACCATATAAATCTCTACTTGTGATCATCAGAGAATAAACACAAAGCATGACCAATTAAACTACCCTTCAGGGTTGATGATTTATTATCTTATTTAGGCTAGATTTGTAGTTGAACCAAATAAAATATTAGTTGAGTTAGGTTTTAGAAACTCGATTAATTCAATAAATTTTAACGGGTCATTATATAAAAAAATAAAATAAACAAAACATAATCAATTTATTTTAAATGATTGTTTTAGTTTATGGATTAACCTAGTAATCTAATAATGCAGAATCCTTTTTAAGATAGATTTTAAATTGAATCAGATAACTAGCACCGAATATTTAGTTGCATCATTTTTTTTTCATTATGCTTGCTAGTATGTATTTGATAAAATTTTAGGTGTATGTTTGATAATGTGGTGCACGATACTTTTTAAGAATGATTTCTAATAAAAAAAAAATTAAAATGATATTTTTATTTTTATTTTTTGAAATTAACATATCAAAAATATAAAAAAAACCTAAAAATACATCAATTTAATGTTAAACAAACATTTAATTTGGAATTTAGTTTTCAAACTATGATTTGCATCTAAAATCATGGTTTTAAAAAAAAATCAAATGATACCCTTTCCAAAATCAAGTTCATAAAACTATAGTTCTAAATGGATAATGAAATAATTATAAACTTATTCTTCTTTATTTATTTGACAAATTTAACCATGACAATCAAAAGGTAAAGAGTGTCTCTAATTCATATAGTCGGAGAAACCGAAAAAGCACTTATTAATCTTTAATGTTGGTTACCTTAGAGTATTTTTTACCAAATGCAAACATAATTTTAATAAAACTTAATGTAACGATTTAGTGAAAGTAATGAGATAATCATAATTATTAAATCTAGTCCGGCCTAGCATGTTGATATAGAAAATAAAGATTCATAATCTAATTGAATTTGAATTTATAATTAAATTAAATTAAATATTGATTTAGCAAAACTCATTCAATCCAATTAAGTTTTTGATGACCTAGTTAATTAAGATAAACCAAATCTACTTTGCCTATAAAAAATAAAATACTATCATTTTAATAAAAATAATTGATATAGCTACCCAAGTCTTTTATTTAGTTGGAGTGCATCCAAGAAATTATATTATTTTTAATTTAAAAATGAGAAAACAACATGATACACGTGAAATCTTCCTTCTACTTTTCAGAACAACATGATAAACATTCCAACTATTTTTCCTTTTCCTTTTAGTTTTTTGCAATCTTTTTAGTTGAATTTGATAGTCGGAAGCATCGGGAAGCAAGTGAAAAATACATGGGAGTGTGAATTGGAAAATGAGACTGACTGATGAGACTTTGACGCCGCGCCCGGCGTAGCCCCTCCTTACTTGATGGGGTTGAGCCCCCACCGTTCATATGGTAGTAGGTGGGAGTCTAATTTCAACATTTTTAATGGACTCTTAACCATGTTTTTAAAACCTACTCCGGTTTAACATATTAATCTAGGATTGAATTAATCTGAGATTAAAATCGAGTTAAATCTAAAAAAAGTAAGAAAAACAAAAATTCTATTGCAACCTATTAATTATTTATTTTTTTAACTAAAAAGATATCATTTTAATTTATAAAAAAAATTAGGATTGACCCGGGTGACTTGGTCCAAACTCATGACCCGAGCCTTGGACCGGGTCGACCACTAGGCCGAGTTTAAAAACTCTACTTTTAAGCATAGCTGTGAAATTTAAATCTGCTCAGCTGATCGACTAGAAATTTAGTTGATCTAAGATATTAATTAATCAAAGTTAAAAAATAAAAGAAAATTTTTTTAATCTAATTAAAAATTGACTTGATGATATGATTAATTCAGGTTAAATCTAGTCAAAACCTAACTTTTAACTCATTGATATTTTTTTTTTAAATTGACTAGAAGATATCGTTTTGGTTTTTATTTTTAAAATTTTTGTTCAATATAGATATATCCTCCTAACCCGTGATCCAAACATTATACTTGTTACATCTCATGTTGGATTTTACTTCTATGCTTTTAGGCCATGGATTTGTTTTTGTTGGAAAAGAAAATTGTAATGCTATTAGTCAATATAACAATCATTATAGATTTAATTCGGGTTAAATCTAGTCAAAACCTAACTTTTAACTCATTGATATTTTTTTTTTAAATTAACTAGAAGATATCGTTTTAGTTTTTATTTTTAAAATTTTTGTTCAATTTAGATATATCCTCTTAATATGTGATCCAAACATTATACTTGTTATATCTCGGGTTAGATTTTAGCTTTTAGGCCATGGATTTGTTTTTGTTGGAAAAGAAAATTGAAATGCTATTAGTCAATATAACAATCATTATAGGAATTAAAATGATGTAATTATACTTTGAATTTGATATGGAATTATAAGGGTAACTTATCACCTCCATTAATTGTGTTTGACATAATTTATTCGATTTGTAAATTTAATATTATTTTTTTTCTTTTACAATACCTATTTCGGACTACAAGTATAATATTATCTATTTTTTTTAACATTACTTCATTTAAATATTAATTTGATTTATATTAAAATTTAGTCACTTATTATTTTTAAATGGCTCACCCAAACAAATTTTGGCATTGAGGATAACCGACCCCACAATGGCTGAGCTACCAAAACAAGCATCCACGTCTCCATTTCCACCACCTCGTCAGCAACAGCTTCACCAGAGCGATGCAGATGAGGATGATGACAACGTTAAGCAACTCAAACAATGCTCCTCTCTCTACCTATCGCTACAGGTATTATGTCCCACTAAATTAAGAAAAAAGGAAAGGCTCTAAAACCCTAAACCCAGCAAGGGTATTTCTCAGTCACTGATTTGACTAAACTTTTTTTTTTTTGTTTTCCTTTTGCTTATAATTTTCAGGATTGCCTTGTTAATTCCAATAGAAACTGGAAATCTTGCCAAAAGGGTATATGCTAACTTTATTTGTTGTTCGGGGTTGCATCGTTGCTCATGAACAAGTGCTGACACTCGTCCTGCTTGTTAAAATGTTTCACAGAAATTCAAGCTTTGAAGGCATGCAATGATAGGATGAAGAATCACAAGGGGAAGTGAAGATTCGTCACTCAGAAGCTCCAAAACCGTGACTAACTCTCGGCTCAAAATAAACTCTCTCTTGACTTCAGCATTCATAACTCTCCGATTGGCAATTTTTTGTAATCCAATGGATTACTGTAACCATTTGAGCTATTGAAGAATTTTGGAATGCTTCTCGTATTGGGATTCAATCCAAAAGAAATATAGCATTCGCTTCTCTTGGTTCACAGTGGTATCATACAGTACTTTATTGTTTCCAATAAATTGGCAAGTAGGAGATGAGAAAATACTTGTGTTGTACAGCAGAAATAAATGGGCACTGGGAATTACGTGTTAATTATTTGGACTCAATACTTTATCAGCTTGTAGGCTTGCAAAAGAAGAGAAGAAATTGATAGAAGAAAAAACAGTTATGCTAATTAGCAAGTGTGTTTCTAGGATTGACTCTCTGCTGTTTCCTTTTTTATGCCACCAGTTAACATCTTAATTGGCTCTTAAAGTCCTTGTTGCTTCAAGACGATAGATGCAGATGCTCCTTGGCAATCAAAGTAATGCCTGCCCTTTCTTCTCTATTGAAGATAGTCATGGTGGACAATCTTCATGTTCATTTCGGTATGTTTGTCCAATCCTAGCCCCACATACGCAATTGAGAATCATTGTTTTTCTTAAAATCTCTCTCTCTCTCTCTCTCTGAGAAATCATTATAATCTGAGGCATTTTGGTGACTGTCAAAAACTGCTCTGAGTCTTTAGAAACCATGATTTCTGAGACGGACATAACCATTTGTAGAATAAAAACCCTTAGCTTGGAAGGGATACGTAGGCAATTCCATCTCATTGCCCGAATGCCCAGGAAAAAGATTATTTTGATGGAAAAAATGGAGATCCTTTTAAAAAGCCTTGTCTCTTGAAATTTATTCACCAAGTTCCTAATAAAATAGGATGCCACATTACGTACTTTTACACAACAACACCTCAGAAAAAGGGCCAAACAAGGGTGACAATAGATATAAGAAATGGAGGCTTGGGCTGGGATTTGATTTCACATATTTTTTTGTGCTTAGACTGGTTCTGGTGGCAGGCAAAGGGGCTGGGTTTACAGTGGAAAATGAAAGCCTTTATTAATTAACTCCAGAGAGGAGATCACTGAGAAGAAACAAACTTGATAGAGATGCTGTTGACACAATGGCGTTCGTCTGTTGGAGTCTTGTGACCCTCGCCCTTGAATACATGACCCAGATGCCCCCCACAGGCTGCGCATGTGATCTCAGTTCTCCTCCCATCAGGGTCCGGCTGAAACTCAAAAGAAGAAGAAGAAGAAGAAGAAGAAGTTACAGATCGATTTATCGCAGCAGCAAGACCTTCATAGAAAGCAGGCCGAAGAAGAAGAAGAACTTACAGATCGATTTATCGCAGCAGGAAGACCTTCATAGAAAGCAGGCCAGCCACAGCCAGAGTTGAATTTGGTGGTGGATTTGTAAAGAGGTGTCCCACAACCACCACAATTGTAAACTCCTTGCTCAAAAAACTTATCATATTCTCCACTGAATTTCGGCCTGCATGTTTGTGTTTATATTTATATATCATCAGATCAAAATCACTTGAAGGTAGTATGATGAGAAGAGAAGGGGGGAAAGAATCCATGACTCACTCTGTTCCCTTGTCACGAAGGATGTGAAACTGCTCGGGGGAGAGAACCGCCCTCCATTCTTCCTCGGTTTTCTGCACCGAACCACCTCCTGCCATCACTGTTTTTTTTTTCTTATAATGGAGCTAATGCAGAAAAATATGCTGTTATGACTGTATATATCCTATCCTAGCTTGTATCAAAGTAGTATTTTAAGAAAATAATCAAAAGTAAATATTTTTAATTATTTTTTAATAAAACTTAAAAACAAGAATCAAGAGAATATATATATATATAAATTATCAATAATATTTTCTTCCATTATTTCTGGAGCAGCTAGTGGTGGGTGGGTCATGGTCATGGAATGTACAAAGACTGAATATAGAACCAAATTCATTCTTACTGTCAAGCCATTCATTGCATCTTTGTACTCATCATGGGCTTGGGTTTGGACCCCCATACAATTTGCTCTCAGCTACTCTCGTCGTACTGCAACTCCTCCTCACCAATCTGTTGGGAATTGCAGCTGGTAAAATGAAATAGAAGTGCAGGGAAGTTGAACATGTGAAAGGCTTGTTCATTGTCTAATCTGTATATGAGCTTATGCTTAGCAAAGCAAGCCTCACTAACGAATCGAAACACCAGAGATTTCCTCAACTTTCCAAATCTAATTGTTATTTTGAAAATGATCGAAGAAAAAAGCATGTGTATACACTTCAAAACTGCTAACTGAAGTATGTTCTGCAGTCCTGGTTGCATGTTTGCCTCATAAGGGATCGATCATCTTCCACCATTTGCTCTACCAGGAGCTTCCAAACTATCATGTGGAATCTTTTTGTAAGGAAAGGCAATCACTAACATTAGCAATGCAATTCATGCAGAAAAGTTGAATAATTGGCAGCACTAATTCACATCTTCAAATGCTTGATGCGTACCGAACACCCCCAGATGATTTCTGCAGGCTGAGACGTTTCCTTAAAATGTCAGAGATGTTGGGGATTCCGACCGGTAATGTATTGATAATTGCCTATTTAAAGCGAAGCACACTGACACAATATTTAATGTGGTTCGGCAAATTGTCTAGATCCATCGAAAAAGCCATTTGATTATATAGGGAGAGAACAAGATTTATAACAATAGAGAAGGAGGAATCTTCCACTCTTTAGCAACTCTCAACCTCACTCTATTTCTCTTTTCTCAGTGCTGCAATGGCAGCTACTGCTGGCTGCTCTTTGTAGCCCACTCTCTCCTATATTTCTCACATCTTTGGCTGCACTCTCTCTCTCTCTCTCTCATTTTGCTCTCAAATAATGCCTCTATTTATAGGCGATTCATGACAGACAAGAGGCCATAAAATTATGGCACAAATGGTGGGAGCACATGGGTTGCACCATTTTGTTAATGGTTGGTGTAACTACCATTATAGCCTTTTGATAATGGCAACCCTCTTTCTTAGGGTAGGCTGCAAATGCTCTATGATTGCTGCACATTAATGGCAACAATCCTAACAATCACCCCCTTTGCCATTCATGTGGGCAATTGTCCTCTTGCTTCTTCAGCATATGCTTGCATCCTGCAGCTCTTCCAAGCTTACCATTCTAAGAGCGTCTGTGGCCAAGTTTACAGGTACTCGCCAAACCTTTCAATCACCAGAGTCACCAAAGCACCCCTTTGCTCACTCCAAAGGATCACTTCAACCAGATGGTCTCCCACATCACATCTGAAGAGTGTTAACGCTTGTCTTTGGGACATAACATTCCCCTTCGAGCGTATCAACCATGCTCGGTTTGGAATGATTTTTCAAGCCTCACACCAAGACTTACAACACCCCCTCAAATGAAAATTTCTATTTCCAAATGCGACAATCATTATCTGAGTATTTCAATATGATCATGAGCTCACCACTCTTTCAAGAGTCTACTCATCCTGGAGTTGCGTCTGCCCTTTGTTCCACTCTAGAAACCACGCCTTACTTCTTCGTGAGTCTCTCACTCGTAATCCCAAGAGTCTAGGTAGCTCTTCACCTTTAACAATGGGGGTAGCCAGGGTCGAAGCCTTTTACAAGGCTAAGGAGGGCTGTAGCCCAGGTAAAAAAAACTTAATAACCCACTTTCCCTTTTAATTTTTACACAGCCAACCTATGTCCCACTTTCCCTATCTTTTACATAGCAAACCTAGTGTCCCACTTTTCCTTGCAATACAAATTAATTACCAGCCATTAGCTACCCACTTTACTTTCCCTAGCAACACTAATTAATTAGCCACCCACCTTCCCTTGCAATACTAATTAATTAGTTATATTTTACAGCAAATCTATCTAAATATAAATAATTAATTAGTTCACATGTCATCCAAATAACTTGGAGTTTTAGCCATATATTTTTCTTCTCAACAATATACAATTTTAGCTTGGATTTTGAAGAAGAATCTATACAAAGAGCCGCAAGAGTGTAAAATCATCAAGTAAGAATTTACAAGCCCTGACTTTTCATTTTGAATTCAATGTTTCACATTCATTACAGTAGATTGTTAGTGGAGTAAACAATAGACTGTACCCTAGAAATGGATGCATGCTAACACACTAGTAGTCTAGTACTTATAATTTACTGGTTATTTCAAAGTTAAGTTCTCCAAATCTCTTAGTAGTTTGCATCACTAGTTTATCCTTGTATATTCTGCATTTTATGAATATTCTATTGTGGCATTAGTATCTTTTCATCTTGCACCTGACTTCCCTAATCCCTTTTACTTGAATAGGTTATAAATTATAATGGAAAATTAAGGAAACAAGAGAGGAAAAACTATGTTTTCATTCTTTAAACCAAACGAACAAACATCAACCAGTAAATGACATTCTCCTTCCAATGTTGATGTCTCAAATCGTAGTGAACAACCCCCTTTCAAATCTCAAAGATTTGAAATTGATGTTAATACTCTTGAACGAGATCCTAGGTTACGAATTCCAGTGTGGAAACATCTTATTAATCAACAAGATGAAATTAGAAGAGCTTATATCAAAATGGGTCCATATCAACCTAAGTTAGCAGAGTATCCAAGGACTGAATCAGGGAGACAATATCATCGATTTCAATACACTTGGTTTGATCAATTTCCTTGGCTAGAGTACTCTCTATCAAAGGATGTAGTATTTTGTTTTCCATGCTTTATCTTTGAAAACAAAGTGCCTCGTCATCTCACATTCATCATCGAAGGTTTTAGAAGTTGGAAGAGGGTTAATGACAGGGTTAGATGTGCACTTTTGATGCATATGGGAAGTCCCACTTCATCATATAATAATGCTGTGAAATCTGCTGAAGATTTAATGAAAGTAAGTATACATATTGATAAAGTATTAAATGCACAAACTGTTGAAGAAGTTTAGAAAAATCAGTTGAAACTTATGGCAACAATTGAAAGTGTTTGATGGCTTAGCTTACAAGCATGTGCATTTAGAGGTCATGATGAATCTTCGGCTTCTAATAATCGAGGCAATTTTTTAGAGATGATAAGACTTATGGGGAGATTGAATGTTGACATTGATGATCTTGTCTTAAAAAAAGCATCGAAAAATGCAAAGTATACCTCACCGACTATTCAAAAAGAGATTTTGCATATTCTCGCGAACAAAGTGAGGAAAAAGATTTGTGAAAAAAGTTAGAGATGTAAAGTTTTGTATTTTGGTTGACGAAGCCAAAGATGCATAAAATAAAGAACAAATGGCTATTATTTTGAGATTTGTTGAAATTCAGGGTTTTGTACGAGAGCATTTTTTTAGTATTGTGCATGTTTCAGATACCATTTCTTCAACACTTAAAAAAGAAATTTGTGATGTGCTCGCTCGATATAACTTGTATATTTTCAATATGAGAGGTTAAGGGTATGATGGTGCTAGCAATATACGTGGCACATGGAATGGACTACAAGCTTTATTTCTCAGAGATTGTCTTTATGCATATTATGTACATTGCTTTGCTCACCGACTATAACTGGCATTAGTTTCAGCAGTTGGAAATGAGATTTCTATTTGGTTATTTTTCTTAAAATTGACAACCATTATCAACCTTATTTATGCTTCTCCCAAACATCATACAGAGTTACATTATGCTCAGGTTATAAAAATTGCACATATGGTAGCTACTAGAGAACGTGAGATTGGTAGAGGGGCTAATCAAATTGGTAATTTACATCAAAGTGGAACTACTCGCTGGAGCTCTCATTTTGATTCTATTTCCAACTTAATAGATATATATGGTGTAACTATTACTGTGCTTGAAAGTATGGTTCAAGAAGGATCTTCTAATTCTATACGTGGAGAAGCTGGTGGTTGTTTGATTATGATGAAATCTTTTGAATTTATATTCATCTTATATTTGATGCATAAAATAATGGGGATTACTGATTTATTTTGTCCAGCTTTGCAATAAAAATCTCTTGACATCTTAAATGCAATGGATTTTGTATCAACTACTAAAGCATTGCTTCAAACTTTGAGAGATGCCGGATTTGATCTTCTCCTTGCAAATGTGCAATTTGTTTTCACAAAATATAAGATTGACATACCACATATGAATGCTTTGTATAAAAAGGCTACAAGTCATTCATGTCAACAACAAGGTTCAGTGATAGTTTACCAACATTATCATTACGATATATTTAACTCAACAATAGATTTTCAGTTGGAAGAATTAAATTCTAGATTCAGTGATGGGACAGTGGAACTCCTTGTACTTAGCTCTGCTTTAGAACCTAAAGACAACTTTAAATCATTTAAAGTTGATGTTATTTACAAGCTTGCTGAGAAATTTTATCCTGATGATTTCAATGAACAAGAGATGAATTATTTGAGATCTCAGCTAGAGCATTATCAGATTGATGTGATTCATCATGAGAGCTTTCAGAATATGTCTACCATTTCTGAATTATGTCGAGGATTAGCTGAAAAAAATAAGTCGCAGCATAATCATTTGATTGACAGGTTGATTCATCTTGTTTTGACTTTGCTTGTTTTCACTGCCATTACAGAGCAGACATTTTCAGCTATGAAACATGTTAAAGTTGTGCTTCGCAATAAAATAGAAGAGGAGTTCTTAGCAGATTCTATGATGATTTACATTGAACAAGAGATTGTTGAAGATATTGATTCGAATTCGATCATAGATGAATTCTATTCTACAAAACATCGAAGGATACAGCTTTGATAGTATAATTTATTTTTATTTTTATTTTGAATTTTATGTACTTTTAATTTTATTTTTTTATATATTTTATGTTATGTATTTGAATTAAAACTTTATTGTTAACTTGACAAATTTATATATCCGAGTGAATGATTGATCTTAAAAAATAATTTATGTGTATTTATATCATAGCCTAGGATAGGAAAAATTCCTGGCTTCGCTCCTAGGAGCAACCCATTAAAGGTTCATTTATATTTGTCTTCATACTCTGAGTATTACAATGTCATTACCGAGCTCACCACTATGACAAGAGTTAACTTGTTCACAGAACCTGCGCATGCCCTATGCTCCTACATAGCAATTGCGTCTTAATGCTCCGCAAGTCATCCACTTATTGTCTAAGACAAATGTCTTCTAGCTCATTGATCTTTAGTATGAGAGCAATATCCATGAAAGTCAATCCTGCATTTATCTTCATACTCATCATAGCCTCTTCATTGGCTATAAACTTGTCCACTTATATCTAGCCATCACATTGGCTCTGGAGCGTTCTGAAATTGGGCTTCTATCATGGCCCTCACATCTTCTCCTGAGGTGTCTCCACCTGTCATCATGAGACGGTCTGATCTTGGACTCATATCATGGTTCTCACACCTTCTCTTGAGGTGTCTCCGCCTTTTGTCCTGAGACGGTCTGAACATGGACTTATATCATGGTCCTCACACCTTCTCTTGAGGTGTCTCTGCCTGTCGTCAAGAGACGGTCTTTAACCTGGGCTCATATCGTGGCCCACACACCTTTCATCTGAGGTGTCTTTGCTTGTTGTCATGCGACGGTTTGTACTTGGGCTCATATCATGGCCCTCACACCTTCTGTCTAAGGTGTCTTTGCTCGTCGTCATACGACGGTCTGAATTTGGGCTCATATTGTGGCCCACACACTTTCTATCTGAGGTGTCTCCGCTCGTCGTGGAGCGGTCTCATCCTCTTTTATTAGGGAGACTCTTGTGGCTCCAAGATTCTCTACCATCATGTGGACTTGGGAGAGATCACTGCCACTGATCTCATAGAAAAAAAGAGTTGCGGTGCACTCTTCGCAATCTTCCATCTCATTTTCTATGTTTGGAACTTCTATGTCTTTCTGCTTGATAGCTCCACCCACACCAACTCTCTTTTGGTGTCTTCGCCTTTCATCATAGGCGGTCACACCCCCTTAATTTGGTGCTTCTGCAACAGCTCATCTTTTCATCCTTGTATGCATTAGAAAGGTCCTCACTTGTTGTCTTTATCAAAAGCACAAGAGGCTTCATATTGTACATAACTTTTACACAGTCTCTGCTCTAAGCTTCATCTGGGAAAACTTCTTCTCCTTGCACCTGTTGTCTCATTATAGTACCTCGTTGGATAACGGGTAACCCTGCACAATCTCCATGTGCCCTCGTGCAATTTCTGTTCTCTAGATTTATCCTCATTCCTTACTTATGTTTGACAGCAACTTATCATGTCACAACACCTATCCAAGTCAAAATAGGGTGCCAATCTTTATCCTCTTGTTGTATTTCTCTTCCATTATTAAGTTCTTCATCAATTCTACCCTCAAGAAATCACAGTCACCGAATCTAACTTCTTTGGAGAAATCACCACTCCATCAGATCCTTGAGCATACGGAACCCAACTGCTCCTTTGTGCCGTCATCTTGCTAGTCTTTAACAGTTTCATTTCAAACTGTTATATATACGAAAATAGTACCGTATGTATAATCCTTCAACTAAGCAAGTTCACAGGAAAGATTGGAGGGGTCACACCGATCCCGCTTAAAACCCAATCTCCTAGACAGAACTTCTTAGGCCATATATATCCATCGTACAGTCTTTCCGTATATACAACCATTTGCTAGCTTTGTTGCGGTTTTCCTTTATAAGTGATCTGGGGTATCCTGTTTTATACCTGAATTCTCAAAATCTGGCGAGACTACTAGTGCTTAGATTCGTCTAGATTGGTCTTCATCAATTTCCACTCTTCACCTCAAATCGTCCACATGATCGGGTATCCAGAGTGTCCTAATTTTGCCTTTCCTCAAGGCAATTAAACATTCCCCTAGCAGTTCAACACATGTAATTGGGCAAACGTGTGTGACTTCTTCTTCTTCATCTCCATCGACCACCATGATGACCTTCAGATGCCTCCTAATCAGGCAATCTCTCTTTAATAATTCACCACCACCATTTTTATTCTCAATCTCAATGATCAGACCATACCATTGCATCCGGAACGATCAAATTAGATGGAAACAAGTTTGAAATCATCCAAATAGCATTTCAAACGGCTAAGATTTGATCAAAACAATTCTGGCATGATTCGCGGCCCAAATTCAATCTCAGATCCGGTTGCACGTAGGATCAGCTACACTGAATCCTTTGCCACGACTCGCGACTGATGACGTGTTAGGTGGGTCCCATTATACTGACGTGTCAGTTGACATGTCATGCTCACTGTGCATGCTGACGCAATGCTTATGTCATGATGATGTCATCCTCCATCCAGGTTAGCCACGTGGGTCAGGTCATCTGGTATTCAAGTCGGGTCAACTCATCCAGGCAAAGAAGACGCGTGGCGCGCGTCTGTGCACGTGAGTGGCCACCTCGCTGGCGCGTGACGGCGCGTGCGGCCATGTTCGACGTCCGATTTTTGTGCCGTTTTCACCAGTGTGGTTGTCTCTTTCTCCTCTACATAGTGGTATGGTCAAAACACAATTTTGACAACTTTCATTTTTGAACAAAAATCAAACACCACTTTAAACCAAATGCTCTAATACCAATTATTGGGGATTCCAACCGGTAATGTACTAATAATTATCCATTTAAAGCTAAGCACACTGACACAATATTTAACGTGGTTCGACAAATCGTCTACATTCGCGGGAGAAGCCATTTGATTATATAGAGAGAGAACAAGATTTACAACAATAGAGGAGGAATTTTTCACTCTTTAGCAACTCTCAACCTCACTTTATTTCTCTCTTCTCAGTGCTGCAATGACAGCTATTGTTGGCTGACAGCTATTATTGGCTGCCCTTGGCAGCCCACTCTCTCCTATATTTCTCACATCTTTGGTTGCACACACTCTCTCTCTCTCATTTTGCTCTCAAATAATGCCTCTATTTATAGGCAATTCATGGCAGACAAGAGGCAATAAATTATGACATAAATGGTGGCAGCACATGGGTTGCACCATTTTGTCAATGGTTGGTGCAACTACCATCATAGCCTTTTGACAATGACAATCCTCTTTCTTAGGATAGGCGTAAATACTCTATGATTGCTGTATATTAATCGCAACAATCCTAACAAGAGAGATGCACAAATTGACGGTTTCTTGATCGATTGCCGCTCCTAGGATTTCAATTCAGGAGATGGAAAGCATATAAAAACACTGTTGTTCTGAGAAAAAAACCACTATGCTTATGGGATTGCATTGCAACATCACAATCTTTGCATGGAACCACTTTGGCTTTGTTGAGTGGACAGGAAAGTATGCTTCTTCTTAAAATATTTCTGTGACCATCATAGTTACATACGGCATCACTATAATTACCGAGATGGCTTGTCTTTTCCAGATTGGATTCATCATGAGAGGACCAGCTGTGATTTTAGTTACGAGACTAAACATGGTAATAGGATTTAGGAGATATACAGAATCATACCTGGAATAGATTTAACTTGAATTCCTTGCTGCTGGAGAGAATCCTGTAGATCAAAATGATACATGTCACCAAACCTCAACTACAAAGCACATGGCATTGCATTCATTAGCTAACACAACTCTGCTTCAGAAAAAAATCGAGCAGTTCATGGATCTTCCCCTGCGAAATCCCCATGACGGATCAATGAACAGAGCTTGTACTGATAAACATAAACTCTAAATCATTGTTCAATCCAAACACGCACGTATCAAATGGATAGCTCCTGAACTCATAAATCCAGCTAAATACCAACAGAGCTCAAAACACCAATTTAATGAAGGTCAAAATTATAACGATCCGAATTGGAAAAGAAAATCTAGCAAGTAAATAAACTGCAACGAAAAGAATTATTCACAACCTGAAAGAGCATCACAAATACATGTCTCTGCTGTGAGCAGAACAGAGAGTTTTCTATTGAAATCAAGCGACAGAATACTGAGACCTTATCTTTGTTATAGAGACTACTAAATCTTCATCTACCATCTCTGTTGAAGATCAAGCCAGCCTGCCAGTTTTTAGAAATGAAACAGAAAGTAAGAAAAGGAAAAGAAACTCCGAGGAGACAAATGATTGAAATGTGACAGTTAAAATCAATAGTAGGGCACCTAAAAGGTTGAATACCATAATTAATGTAATTAGCATATGCATCTTCCATAGAAAAGAGTTGTAATTAGCATATACATATTCAAGACAAGCTCACTGGATGTGGTTCATGAAGATCCAGATACTTGGAAGGAGCAAGATGACTTGTCACCAGAATGCTTTTCAACTGGGGATACCCCATAATGTAAAACTCTTCAAGGCAGGGTAATACCACATCTGGATCTCCTCCTCCTCCTTGAGGTACCTTCCACTCAACTAAACTCTCCATTTTTACTAGAGACAATCTTTCTAAAGCTGGAAATATTGGATCCGTACCGCTTCTTCCACCACTATAGTACTTATCGCCTATTATCTTCACACCATCCATTCCTTCTATCTCAAGAATTTTAAGACGAGAAAGATGTCCTGCTGTAGGAAGTTTCTTACACTTCTCGCAGCCTTTCAATTTCAGCACCACCAAATTATTGAGTATTGGCATCAAAAGCCATGGTGGGAATTCATCGCCCTGATAATTCTCAATCTCTAAGCTTCGTATGTTTGGGTGAGGCTGGAGGCCTTCCAACACATCCTTGTAGTTGATGCTGGAGCTACTGCTTTCTCTTTCTGAACTCCATCCATTACCAATGTGTTAATCTTTGATTTTCCAAAGAGGTCTGCTCCCTTGGCTTCTTCTTTGTCTCTTACATGCACCAGATTGACTATTTTCAATCCCCCTCCTAGTTCCTTCAAGCTTCCCAGCTCTTGAATTTCGTAGCCCTTATCTTTACCCACTTCAAAGAACGGCAATGTTCGAAGACCCGTTAAGCATCCAACATCTGCTGGCGTATGACTAAAGTAAATATGTCTCAAGCTCTACAAATATTTTATTTTGTTGGGAAACTTTTTGAGTGACCTGCATTCGCTGAATCTTAAGGTCTGCAAATGGTAGAGCTTTGTGATGGATTTCGGGAACGCTTTGATAAATGTTCGTGAAACGTCCAGATACCTCAAATGCTTCAGCCAACAAATTGAATCTGGCAGCTCTGTCATATAAGCATCATCCTTTTCTTTTTAATATCATGGACACACTCCTGACGCAACCTATAGGTGTACGATCACTTTTAAGAGTCAAACCACGAGAAAGAACTAAGAGTTATGACCTCGAGATTCCAGTTGATCGCACATTTATATATGAGTATGAGTAGGAGATGCAAATGTAGGATTTAAACTAGGAATGTCCTCTCTCACTAATTATCTTTTTGCCACTTGACTATTGATAGTTAAACTACTAGCTCAACATTATATAAGCATCATCTAAGTTCAGACTTCGGCAAACCTCTGAATTTCCAAGACATCTTGAGGACATCATCACTTGAGAATAACGTTCGCAATTTTCTAGCACCATCCTTTAGAAACACTTCTCATAAGAAATGAGATTTAGATGTCGGATACGAAATGTGCCGTCCATAGCTGAACCAGCCTCCCAAATCACTGTCTCCGATTTTAGCAAAAGAAAGAGAAATAAATCACAGAGAAAAAGGGAGAAAAAACAAGAAAATTTAACCATTGAAATTCTTTTGGTAGAAAGGAAGTGGAAAGAGAGAGGAAGAAGGCCTAGCTTGCAAGTTCAAGATTAGAAGTAGAGACACCATATCTAGAGTTTGAAGAAGAAGCAAGAAGTTCCCAGCTAAAGAACAACATTGTTGGTATATTTTCAACTTTGATGAGGGGGTGAAGCTCAATGAGCACATCCTTTTCTTTCTATTTTGTCTTTTAAATTTTTGCTTAGATTGTTTGATATGCATCATTTAAAACTATTTGCTAGTTTAGATGCCATAGATCTTTGTTTGTTTTAATTATTATTTTAGATTTTTAGTTATGCCATGATTTAGTATGTATATGTATCCTTAAGTTTTGCTTAAGGCTTATTTTGATGCTTAAGATTGTTATTGAAGTGATAAATGTCAGTTTGAGATACATTTTAGCATGTTTTAATGTTTAAGATAATTAATAAAGTCATTATGGTAGAACTTGTTGAAAAATAAAGTTGCTATTTTTTTTTTTGTTGTTCTTAGACTATTATTAGTGGCTGGTTAAGTTTATTTGAGCTAAAATCTTGTTATTTATTGTTAAGAATAAGAGAGTTAATCAATAGAACAATGTTTGTATATAAGGAAATGCATTTCTGGTTTGCTGAAAAAAATATGATTTTGCTTGTTGTTTTGATTATGCTTTTTGTTTCTTGTTTGTTTGGGATGGTTCAAGCAAGTTATGGTAGATATTTTTGAGTTATGGTTGCAAGATTTAGGCTGTTTTCTGGGTTCTTTATGCTATTTCTGGGTTTATGCTCTTTCTAGGTTTAAGGATGAATTTCTGGGTTTTAGTTTTGAATGTTCTTAAACTTAGATTTGAGTCTTTTTATGTCTTAATGTCTTAGCCTCCCTTATTGAGCTATAGCTCATACATAATCATTTTACACATTTATTTGGTCATTTTAAATCTTATTTTGGATCAATTGATCATTTAAAGCTTTCAAATGCCGGGTTTAGTTTTTTTACTGTTAGTGTCGATTTATCCATATTAGAGCTCATTGATGTCGTTTGATGCATGATTATGTCTTAGTTTTTTATGTTGCATCTCTTTATGTTTTTTGTTTAACGTAATCTGATATGGATTAGCATTTCGGTTTCTGGGTTCATCGTTTGTTTTTCGTGTTCTTCAGCGAGATTCAAATGTTTCTCCTCTTTTGATCTTTGTTCTTTCTTTTTTGATTTTAGGTCGTGTTTTTAGGCTTGGGCTTTGGGTTAGGAAGCCTTGACCACGTGGTTGGGTTGGATCCATTAGATTAAGGCCGTGTTTGGTTTGTCAAAATTTTACCAAAGAAAAAAAAATGTTTTCTTTGTTCTTAAGGCGTGTTTGCCAAACACGACTTTAAGATATTTTTTTTCCTCTAATTTTTTAATAAGAGCATGTTTGGAAAATATACCCTACAGTTTTCTTTGTTGAATCTTTCTCTTGTTTTGCTTAACAAACCCCAAATGATTTTTAAAATATTCTGAAAAAAATTCAAAGATCATTTTAAAATAACTTGTGGGTCCCTTGCATGTTTTTCAACCATTTCATTTAATATTTGGGTTGTGAACTTACAATGTAAGATATCGACCCAGTGTTAAATATACCTGTTTTTATTCAAAATTTTAGAAAAATATAGAAAAAATCCTTATTCAAAAAATACAAAAATATGTTTTTTTTTTGCATACCGTCAAATTCTAAAAGTTTTTGTACTTTTTTCTAAATAAAATAAATTATATTTTTATCATACTTTGAAAAATACAAAAATTAATTATTAAGTATTATAACACGTTTGTGATTATTCATTAAGATTTGACTAAAATTTCAAAAACACCACAAAACTAATTTGTTTAATTAATATTTAGGGTATGAATTTTACAATGTGATGCATATTCTAGGTATTAAATTAAATGAATTGATAAAAATAAAATGTTAGGACCTAACGTAGACTTTAATATTTAGAGTTATAAAATTACACTATAAAATATATCTCCAAGTATTAAAGACACAAAATATAAATAAATATATTTAATACAGACAAATGTATGTGGTTTAATGACAATTTATACCATAAGTGTATGTACTTATTTCATCATATTTATTGATGATCATTCTATATATAGTTATGTGTAATTAATGAAATACAAGTTTAAATCATTTAAAAGATTTAAAGACTTTAGAAATAAAGTTGAAAACAAACTGAAAAGAGTATCAAAATACTTTGATCAAATCGAGGTTGTGAATACTTGAGTGTAGTATTTTAGGACTATCTAAAAGATAATGAGATTTTCTCACAATGAATACCTTCTGTAACACCACAACTTAATGAAGTTTCTGAAATGAGAAATCATACCCTATTGTATATGGTACGCTCAATGATAAGCTATGCAAACTTTTCATCTTTTTTCTAAGGCTATGCTTTACAAATTGTTGCTTACCTTTTAAATAGGTTCCATTAAAATTTGTTAATAAAATTATATATGAAATATGAAATGATAAGAGACCAAACCTATCATACTTAAAGATTTGAGGATGTGATACTTATGTAAAGTGTATTGTATCTGAAAAGTTAAGAGCTAAGTCAAATAAATGTAAGTTTATGAGATATCTAAAAAAATAAATTGGATATTATTTCTACCATCTCGTTGAGCAAAAGATATTTGTCTTAAAATATGTTACCTTTTTGAAGAAAGAATTTGTTCTTGAAATAACCAATGAGAGGAAAATAAAACTTAAAAAAGTTCAAGAACTATAAGTTGACATTCAAATAGAACCATAAATCGAGACCATAACATTGAATGTTTATTTTAAGACTCAAGAAATACAATAACTCCATAAATTTGGTTGGACATGTTATACACCAATGAGACATCAACTTCTCGTGGAAATTGATGATGACAAGTTGCTCATATTTGATAAGCCTACCAACTATATTGAAGCAATATCTAATATTGATTATAAGAAATGGTTTGGGGCCAATAAATCTGAAATGAATTCCATGTATACCAATTAGATATGGACTTTGGTTGATCTACCTGAAATGATAAAACTCATTGGATGTAAATAGGTCTTTAAAAGAAATACTAACATGAAAGACAATGTACAAATATATAAAGCTAGACTAGTTGTCAAAGTTTACAAACAAAAACAAAAGGTTGAAACTTTTTCATTGGTAGCCATGTTAAAATCCGTAAGGATTTTGATTGCTATAATTACATACCATGATTATAAGATTTGACAAATGAATATCAAAACGACATTCCTAGATGAAAGTTTTCACAAAGATGTGTATATGACATAAATTGAAGATTTTGAATCTAAAAAATTTACCAACAAAGTATGCAAGCTATAAAAATCCATTTATAGGCTTAAACAAGCTTCAAGGAGTTGGAATATCTATTTTAATGAGATAATCAAATAATTTGATTTCATAAAAAATAGGAAAACCTTATGTTTATAAATATAAAAAAAAAGAGTTAATGAGAGTAGTTTTTCTTAATATATATGTAGATGAGATAGTATTGATAGGAAATAACATTCATTTACTATAGTCAGTAAGGATCTTGTTGTCCAATAATTTATCCATGAAGAATATAGAAAAACAACTTATATATTAAGAATAGAAATTTATAAAGATATATCTAGAAGGTTACTTGGATTGTCTCAATCCATGTATATAGACAAGATGCTAAAACAATTTATCATGAAAGAATTCAAAAGAGGATACTTACCTATTCCATAAGGTATACGTCTCTTTAAAGATATGTGTTCTAAGACACAAATAGAAAGGGAGAGAGAGAGAGAAGATGGAAATGATTCCCTATGTTTTGGTTATAGGATCCATTATGCATATGATATTATATACAAGACCATATATCTTATACTCTGAGTATAATGAGTAGATACCAATCTAATCCAGGTGAGAGTTACTAAAGATAGTTAAAAATATTCTGAAGTACTTAAGAATAAATAATAATATCTTTCTGATATATGAAGGACATGAACTATATGCTAGTTTTCAATTAGTTATTAATAATAGAAAATCTTAGTCAATATATATTTTTACTCTAAATGGTGATGATGTGAGTTTGAAGAGTTTCAAAGAAGAGATCATAACAGATTTTATAACTGAATCTACATATATCTATGTGTTTAAGGCAACAAAAAAAGTTGTTGGATCAAAATGCTCATAACTGAACTAGGTATGATTCCTAACATTGTTGATCTAGTAGCCCTATACTGTGAGAACAATAAAGCCATTACATAAGCAAAGAAATCAAGGTCTCATCAAAGATTCAAACATGTATTTAGACGATTCCATTTGATTAGATAAATCATATAAATAAAATATATAAAGATAAAATGAGCACATACTGAAGAGAATCATGCAAATCCTCTCACTAAGGCACTGTCCAACCAGAAGCATGATCGTCATATGGAGAGATATGATATTAAATACATGAGCGATTGACTTTAGTATAGGTGGAAGATTGTTAGTGAATATGTCTTGTAACCAATCAGTTAGTTACACGTAATACTAATTTTATTTATGTAAAATATATTTATTATTAATAAAGTTTTTTTATTTTTAATATTTATTTATATTTGATTAATAAATCTAATATTTGATTAATGAATCTAAAGTAACAATAGAGTTTATGAGACAAAAATATTTTGCAAAGAAAATTATGAAGTTGTTAAAAGTATAAGATTCATATTATATCAAAGTATTGTTTTTAAATATTCATAGTCAATATTTTATTAAAACTGGATATTAATTAAAGTTGTTAAAACAGATATATATTATATTTTTTTCTTTTATGAAAGGAAGCAATTGCTCTCATAAGCTGAGGTATGAGAGATACCTGAAACTAATATGCAAGTATTTGTTAGATTACATGTACACTAAATTGACTCATATGAGAATTTCGTATGAAGATATCACTTCTATTTATGGAAAGCCTTATATGATAATTATGTAAATGATCTTTAGACTTAAGTTTACTAAGTTATCTTATATAAAGAGTATTATGCTTTGATCCCGACTTCATGTTGTCCTAATCAAAAGTAATAAATAAATAGATATTGAGTATAATATAAACTATATTAAGGTATTTGAGTAATCAATAGAGAATTTATCACCCTAGTGAATTAGAAAAAATATTTCATACGTTCCCAAAATAGTATTGATTGTGAAATCCTTGAATAAGATGGAATGATATTTGAAAAGAGTTTCAAATATTATTTAAATAATCAATGAGTATAGTATTGAGAAGAAAAATGATTTAACAAAGAAAATATATTTTATGCTTTAACGTCTAAATCAGTACATTCTTAATGAAGAAATAGTAATTACACTAAGAAACTAGTCACTGAAAATTTAGAGGATCATAATAAGTTATGATCAATAAAGGTATTTGAGTTATCAATAGAGGACTCATCACCTTGGTGAATTAGGAAAAATATTCTATATGTTGTCAAATAGTATTAATTGTGAAATCCTTGATAAAAGTGAAATAAGATTTGAAAAGAATTTCAAATCTTATTTAAATAATCAATGACTATGATGTTGAGAACAAAAATGATTTAACAAAGAACACATACTCTATGCTATAATGTCTAACTAGAAACATTCTTGATAAATGGATAATAATTACACCAAGAAACTAGTCACTGAAATGTTAAATCAAACCATTTATGACTTTTTTAATAGTTAGAGGATCATTACAGGTTGCTAGATATTGTATTTGATCTTCAAATATAAATTAATCAATTATTAAATTGATAATAAATTAATTTATTTAATCATATTTTATTTAGGATTGTGATTTGTATTTGAATGAATTTATTAGGGAACCTAATGGGCCACACACATAAGAACCATTAGTCAGAAAATTAAAATAGGATGATTAATCAAGTGTGACTTAATTGTAAATAAGTTTTAGAAATTGAAGATTATAATATAATTTGTACATGAAATTACAATTCTAGACTTAAAAAAATTAAGTAAGGACTTGATTGATAAATTTATAAAATTATCATGAAATAGTATATGTCATATTATTTAAGAGGAAAATGATTTTTTTAATCATTTATAAGGTTTTCAAGTTTTTCTATAAATAAAATGTTATGTCTCTTATTTCATATACAGAAAAAACTATTTTAGTTACAAAAACACCTACAACACAAAAAAAGTTAGCACTCAAGGGGATAGCAACCCCCCCTCTCCTAAAAGGATTTAAGATATTTCTTATTGGTGGTTTGTGTGGATTACCATTAGAGGCCAGGCACTTCAAAAATTTGTGATTTGTAATAACCCAATCTTGAAATAATTATTCAAATGTAAAAAGAATATGTAATCTTTAAGTAATCTTTGTTTAAACCCTAAATGACTTTAGATTTGTCTAACATGATTCTTGAGATTTTTTTAAAAATTTTAAATTTACTGTTTCCGCTGTGTATATGTCTTTCGGGAAATCTAACATTAATGATGATTCAATGACTTCTTCTGTAACTCATATCATTTGTTGTTGCTTCTAGAACTAGTTTAACTGCTTCATCTCATTACCTAAAAAGGCCTTCATCACCTCATTAACATTCTATAAATAAAGATCTTTCCATAAATTCCATTCAATTTTTTATATATATATATAAGCATTCTATTAAAAAAAAGAAATAATTATTTATTGAGATTACTACTTTTAAGTCATGGAATTTGGACCAAATAATTTTCCATTGTAGTTATTCCTACAACTGGTATTGATTGTCATCATGCTTTGCTCAAGTTTACTACATTATACCCATTATATGTTCAACATTTAGAATTGTCTCTTATTAAAAGCTAGCTTGAAGGCTTCTTGATTCTTTGAATTCTCACTCTTGGTTACTTTTTGCATTGGCCAAATAAAAAGTTATTAATATGTATAAATTATGTGATATTCAGGTTATTAAAAGAACTAATTGAGTAATGAATTCACTATACACCATGAATAAGAATAATGTAATTATCATTTTGCTCTTCCAACAAAAGAACAATAAGCTTAGTATTTTGTTTTTTTTTCATTAGAGTCATTAGTCATTATAGGATTTAGAGGATAATTGGATTGTTTTATTTTTTAAATGTATAGTATAAAAACTATATTATCCCTAAAAGCAAGATATTTTAAAAGATTAATCAGGGTAATTAGGTATTTTTACTCTTTTATATGCATAATGTAAAGACTATATTACCTTTACAAGCAAAACTATTAAAAGGTTGATAGGGTGCTACTATCCTTTTAGAAGTATAGTGTAATGACTATATTATCTTTAAAAACAAAATTTATAAAGCTTGCATCTAGTGGCTTTTTGTATTTTTAAATTGGTTTTTTAGTGATTAACAAGTGGATATGAGGGCAATTTGATCTCTTAACAATCATGAATATTATTTTAAAAAACTATTGGCATGTGTGGCGTCATCCCACACCCAAAAGCTGCCTTCTAGGGTGACATGAGAAGTGTCTCACCGTGATTTGTTTTGTTGGTGCCACATGTATACGCAGAGAAATAGTAGTTAGGTTTTAATGAATTTCTTTTACTCTCTCTTTTCTTTCTCTTCTCCTTGCCAAAATATAAAAGGTATCTTTCATTTGTGTTTTGTATTCAATTAGGTTCTTATTCTTTTGATTGATTTATTTTTTTCAATTCTGCCCCTCATTATTTAGTTTCATTTAATCTTTATATCAAATTTGATCATCATTTTTTTTATTGTTATTTGTTTTTTTTCGTTTTCATAATTAAATTTCTTTTTAAATTTTAAGCTTCAACTTTTAATTTCAAATTATTAGTTTCCATTCTTTTAATTACTATTTCTTTTGTTTTGAATTTTTGTTTTATTTTTATTTTTCAATTTCACTCCCAATATTTTTAACTCTGATCAACAAGTTTATCCACTCTGATCAACAAGTTTATCCAGTGTAACATAGAGATTGTTCTTCACTACACTTTTAGCCTCAACATTTTCATGTCGAAGCTTTTCAGCCTCTACCAAATGGGGTGATGTTCTTAACTACACTAACACGATTGCCTTGGTGGGTAACCACAGAGATTGTGTTTGCTGGCAAAGTGACCAAAGAAGCTGACAATTTCTTTTTATTTTTTTTTTGATCTCTGTTCATAACCTTGATGTTAAAGGGAGGGTCGGTCTTGAATCTCTAGTTCTGTCCTATAGCTGCGATTCATCCGTGAAAGGTAAAGAATATTTAGCAAAGAGTTTCCTGTTTAATTGCCCAATAGCATGTGTGACAAGAAATACTACAGCATTGGCCCGGCACTGCGTCACAAGTGAAGTATTTTTTTTTTAACACTGAAAAAAAAAAAGTTTAGGTACTGCTAATATATTAAAAAAAAAACAAAAGATTTAAACTATGAATTTAAAATTTGTTTTATATTTAATAATATTTTTTAAAATATCAAGACGGTAACACACTAAATGATATTTTTAGTTAATATTAAGACAACAACATTCATGTTGACTTACAAAATTCATATGAATAAACTTGCAAAAATAAATAAATTAAAAAGCTTAATTTTCAATTAATTCAATATTAAAAAGTGAAATTAATAAAAAAAAATAAGTAAACTCAAGTTAACAATCCAAACTCACAACCTAAGTCATGAACGTTATTGAATTTAATAATTTTTTTTATCTCAAAGATTATTTTTCATTTAATTGTATGGTAACAAAGTGTATGCTAATTTTTTTTATGAAATATTTTAAAAAAAATAATTAAAACAAGTGCGCGGGTCTAAGATAGCAAAAATAAGCCTAATTTTTTATGCTAAATAACAAAAAGAGATCCCTTTTATTTTAAGTAAAAAAATAGATTATTGATAACAAATACTAAAATTGTATTTTTTTCAAAAAAAAAAGTTAAATCATTGATTAAAAAAAAATGTGAAATTTTTTTTTTTTATAAATTGAGGGACTAAAAATATATTAAACAAAAAAATAAATAAAATAACAGCTCCGACATTATGGTTTAACCCGTTAAACCTGTGATTAGGGTCATGGACTCAACTAGGTTTAATACATTTGTTTTTTTTCTTAAATTTATTTTTTACTTAAATATAAAATTAAAAAAAAGGCAAAAGAAATTGCTTAGGCACACACGCTTACAATATCTTTATTTCTATCTTTTTAAGGGGCAAACAACCTTTGTTTATATATATATATATATATATATATATATATATATATATATATATATAAACTAATAATTAGATAATATGTTGTCTGCTTGAGGTAAACAATATGTCATTTGTCTGCCCAAATTTTAGCTATCACTGTGCTGGCTAGAAAATCAGGATAAAATATTTTTTTTATCATAAAACCCCATTTTATCCTAAAAATATCTTATAAACACATTTAGAACATCTAGAAACTAATTTATCAACCTAAAAAAAATCTAAAAAAGGATCCAAAAACACAAAATCAAACTAGGTAAAATTTTGTTTCCTTAACTATGATTTGTTTTTTAGGTAATATTGAGATTCTAAATAACCATCATCAAATTCTTCTCATCAAATAGAATTTGTGGACACCTAGATTAACTCGACTTTCTCTCTATACATCGAAATCAGTGTTAACAACGACTTTTTTCTCTATACGTCGAAATCCGACTAAACTCTCTCTCCTCTCACAAACAAAGAATTGAAAAAAAGAAGAAGTTTTGTACCAAAATTTAATTTCAAAGAACTTAAGAGATTGAAAAGGTATAATTTAAAAAAATTAAAGGACTAAATTGAACTTTTCATGATAATTTTAAACCACCACCTATTTTCAACATTTTTTTTCATCTTGGTCCTCTATCTTTTCATTTTGCCCTTGGTTGGAAAATAAAAAGCGATTGTCCTTCAGTTTTTCAGTTGAAGAACTGAGTCGGGGAGAAAAAACCTTTGAGAATCAAAATGAAAAAAAATAGAAAAACATCACTCTCCAGTGCATAGTAATTTATAAGAAAGTCAACAAAACACATGTATAAAGTGTTTTCACCCCATGGTTTAGTGTAATTTATAATATATAATTTGAGCTTGTTCTTTACAGACCCGAGGCTTGACAATTTTTCAACTTCCTTTCATTTTCCTTCATCGAAAATGACAATATTGTTCCTGGATTGCCTGGGACCATCAAATGGCAAAGATTTTTTCTTTTTCTTTTTCTTCCCCTACTGTACTGTGATTCGTGAGCTCTGTGGTGAACCTGTCACCAAGTAATGGGTTGCCGCTCACTAACTCCATTGAAATGAATTGCCGACATCGATCCAATCTTTCTCCAAGAGGTGGGGGCTTGTGACTTCAAACCTTTGTCACTTGCTGAAGAAACAAGAACAGAAGCACGAGAAAGTCACATGCTGTGGAAAACAACCCCATGTCTCGGGCATTAATTGGATCAGACAGCTAACCCAATATCATTGCAGGAACTTCGACGTCCAGAGACAACATCAAATCTTTTAAGTGATTGAACATAGTCTATAGATT
>Ga0325411_1001277_pt1 | contig 27937 bp, 11 predicted proteins | sample PopdelMetagenome_13_FD_206181 | JGI IMG/M metagenome (GOLD analysis project Ga0325411, IMG submission 206181) | Populus deltoides microbial communities from Bellville, Georgia, United States - Xylem-PdIQD-R4 | ecosystem: Host-associated > Plants > Phyllosphere > Stem > Wood/Secondary xylem...
CTCTCTCTCTCTCTCTCTCACCAAACCTTGCTAGAAACCTTGCCAGTCAATAGATCCAACAATTGTAATCTATTTTCTTGGCCCCAAGCTGCTCCCATAACACTACAAAAATCCATCCTCTAAAAACCGGAGGACTGTGGAACAGGACGAGCTTTGTCATTATGCTCAAACAAGGGCCTCACATCACTTTTATTAAACCTGGCCCGTCCCGGTAATTGGATCCGTTTGGATTTGTTAAAAAACCAGCTAGTGCAACAACTCGGCAAAATTCGATTAACCAGGTGTGTCGACCCATGACCCGGACGAACCCGGACGAGACCCTTCTTTTTTCTTTTCAAATGTGGTTTTTCCGCTGTACCTCTCTTTTCATATCTTTTAGTTGGTTCTTAACACTTTTTAAAGTTCACTATATAAATATTAAAAAAATATTTTATTTTTTCAATGTAAGATTTGAAACCCTTTAGTATATATACTCTATATTTTCAAGAAAAAAATTATTTTTTCAATGTGGTATTTGAAACCCTTTCGTATATATACATAAGAAAAAAGTTATGTTTTTTCAATATGGAATAAAAAACTTTTTGGTTTAAATACTTCAACTTAAAGAATAATATAATCTCTTTTCAATGTGGGATCTAAAGCTCTTTAATATATATACTCTATATTCACACAAAAAAAATTATATTTTCCAAGAAAATTTTTTTTTTTTAATATGAAATTTGAAGTCCTTCCGTATATATACTCTATGTTCACAAGAAAAAAATTATATTTTTTCAATGTGGCATTTGAAACTCTTTAGTATATATACTCTATATTCCCAAGAAAAAAGTTATTTTTTCAATGTGGTATTTGAAACCCTTTCGTATATATACATAAGAAAAAAGTTATGTTTTTTCAATATGGAATAAAAAAAACTTTTTGGTTTAAATACTTCAACTTAAAAGAATAACAAAATCTCTTTTCAATGTGGGATCTGAAGCTCTTTAATATATATACTCTATGTTCACAAAAAAAAAAGTTATATTTTTTTTAATATGGGATACATAACTTTTTTTGGTTTAAATACTTCAATTTAAAAGATAATATAATATCTTTTCAATGTGAGATAAAAAACTTTTTAAAATATTTTTTTAAACTTCATTATTTACAACATTAATAGTCTATATTCACATGAATTTTTTCTTAATTTTTTCATATAAAATATTAAAATTTTTAATTTTTCTAGATTGATTCGAGTTGACCTATAAAACCTGAAACTCTACCCTTTAACCGGATTAACCTCAGACCAGATTTGATAAGTATACGTCAGACCCTCCTCCTCAAGCATCAAAGGGTCAGATTTTGCTCAACTCCTTTCCATTTTTGCCTAAACCTTAAGAGTGGCAGCTGAGAGGTCACCGTTTGAATAAAAAACCTTAGCCTCCTCCATCTTATTCCCTCCGTCAAAATAACACAATAAATAAATAACCTAGCTGCCCTTATCTCTCAGTAATTTCCAACCAAGCAGTCAGCCACACTCTCCTTTTGAGAAAAAAAAACCTTTATTCTTCCCTAAAAAGAAAAACGATAGCCCCATCATTTGACACCTCTCAATGCGCTAAAAACTGGCTGGCCAAACCACCCACAACCTCAAGCCACAACCTTTAGCCAAAACCAGCATCTCTTCTCTCCTCGACCCCATAAACGACGACCTGTAGCTCACACCCACTGAAGCAACAACCAGTGATGAATCTTTAACCTATGGCAGCCACTAACCTCCCTCCTAGTATTTTCCTAACTCCTCCATATCAACAAACCTAAGCCCTCATTCCTATCAGCTCAGACACAATCATTGGTCTCTCCCTCTCCACCTAAACCGAACCCGACTCTCTCCCTTTTTGATCTCATCGTTTGAAACCATACAAAGCAGTACAATGTTGATAGTAGCAACTACAATGCGACCTGCGATGAACACTAAACTCCTAACCTCCTCTCCACAATCACCATGGCCATGCACGACAGCAACACCCACTAGTAAAAGAGAGAGAGAGAGTCAAGGAAGAGAGTAAGAGGGAAATCAAAACTTAAAGTGGGTTGATATCCTCTCCTAGGTGGCCATTGACCACACCGTGAGCTTAGAAAAAGCAAGGGGAAGGAGGTGTTTTAGATCCACTAGGTGGCAATCACCACTAGTGACGGCGCGTGAACACCGCGCGCCGGTGGTAATGGGTGCATGTACCACCACTTTTCCAATAACCTTTTTGGCATTCTCGGACATGTTGGTGGGAGAAACCACTAGTGGTGGCTCTGATACCAATTTGTTGGTGGGAGAAACCACTAGTGGCGGCTCTGATACCAATTGTTGGGGATTTCTGCTTCCCCTTGCGGAACGGTGGTGTTCATGATCATTGCTTAAAGGAGGCTAAGCACACTGACACAATATTTAACGTGTTTCGGCAAATCGCCTACATCCACAGGAGAGATCGATATTATTAGAGATAGAGAAATAATACAACACACGGAGGAGGATCACATCCACTCAACTCCCATCTCTCATTGCTACATAGGGTAGCAGCTGCATAAGGCAGCAGGGCTGCTGGTGGCAGCCCTTCTCTTTCTTTCTCTCTTCTTCTCTCTTTTGTTCTTGCTCTCTCTCTCTTTGTGCTGCACTCTTGGTGTCTATTTATAGGCTTCAATGACAGCTCCTCTTGCTCCTTTGTCAACAATGGTGGCTGCCAAACTTACCAAACTTTGACATTAGACAATGGTTGTTGGCTACCACCAACAACCCACCATTGTAGCCTCCTTCTTTGACAATATCAAAGGGCTGCAAATGTTGCACCAGCAGCCCTCTTTGACTCTCACATGGTAGCCATCTTCTTTGACAATGGCAGCCACATAATTGGCAATATTCCAACAGGACACACCATTCACCTTGGAAGTTCAATCCCTAATCTCATACCATTTGTTGAAATATTGGTGAAGTTTTGGATAAGATGTTCACTTTTGTGAGTGTGATTTTTGGATTGTTTGGACATATGTAATTTGGAATGGATTGTTGTTTGTTTTCATATATGGAGTTTGATGAATTGTTGTTTGATATGTTATGGCTTGCTTCGTAGGTGATGCATGTCTTTTTAGCGTGTGTTAGTGCAAAAGGATAAACAAAAAGAAAAATAACGTGCATTTTAGAAACCAATCCAAAATTATTTGAAGGATAATAATACAGTTCTCGGATCTCAGAATTTTTTAATTTAAATATATTTTTACTTATGTCAGAGTAAAAAATAATATTAAATTTTGATTAATATTAATCAATATCAAAATTTGAAATATTTTAAGACCAATATTTATGAAGCTAAAGTTAAGAATATCAAATCTTTTCCAATGCCAAAGTTAAAGTATTTTTAGTTAAATATTCATGATCTAAAAATATTTTAGGTTGATTATCAACAACATAGTACAATAAACCATTACTAATTTAAGACAAGATTAGTAATACAATATATCTCAGTTAGAACGCTTTAGAAATAATAATATCTTTTTTTAGTGTAAACAATCTTTTATTATAAAATCTTTGTAGATTAATTAAGGTTTTTTTAGTGATCATAATACCAAGTGATGACTACAAAATCAGGACATTTCCTCTTTATAAACAAAATATCAAATATTTGTTCTTTTGTATTTTTTTTTAAAGATCGTTGTGATGTCTAATAGCAATTAAAAATTATAATTTATTTAAAAAGGACCATGCTCAAAAGATAAAGAGATCATGATAAATAGTATAAGGCAATTCTCATCCATATTTATTCTTATGGACATGAGCCTTGTAAAAGTATTTGTCATTTCAATTGCATGCTTATGCATAATATAAGAATCATTAAACTTTTCTTTGGTAATGTTAGTGGTATTAAAAACAATAGATTTTTTAAAAGAGTGTTTGGCTCTGCATTAGCTTATGTGTTTTTTGTCAAACTCAATAACATATTGTTTGGTTATCTTCAGCAGCTGTGTTTTAGCCATGGGACCCATGAAAATCTGATGTTTCACCGCAGGTTTTGCGCAAGCAATTTTTTCATGCTTCTTGCTGCGCTTTTTTTTAAGTGAAGAGTTGCACTCTTCATTGTTCACGTACGTAAACAGTGGAGAATGCAACTCCACTGTTCATGTGAATAATGGGGTGTGACTCTCCACTGTTCACGTATGTGAATAATGGGGTGTGACTCTCCACTGTTCACGTATGTGAATAATGTTTCCGGTAGGACCGGGTCCGGTCCAAAGCTAAATCCATTGAACCGGGTCCGACCCAATAAAAAAATTATTTTTATTTTTTTTAATTGTGTTTTATTTGAAAAATTAGAAGGAGATCACTTGATAATGTAGCATTTGTAGAATTTGATCGCAATCCCAATTTTGTTGTTGTTGGGTTCGATCCAGTTAAAAAAAATTCAATTTTTATTTTTATTTTTAATTGTGTTTTATTCAAAAAAATTTGAAAGAGATCGCTTGATGACGTAGCATTTGTAGAATTTGATCGCAATCTCAATTTTATTCTTGATGATATTTTACCTGATGTTGTTGCGCGCTTAAGAAACCATGGAAAATGTAGTCCTTGTTGGATAGATTTCGTACGTGATGAAATTGCACATAGTTTAATGGAACAATAAAAAAAATATTTGATATCAATATTATTTATTTCATGATGTAATAGCATTAGTTAAATCTACAATATTTAAATTAAAAACCATCAATATTATATATATATATAACCTTAATTTAAAAAGCATTTTTTTAACCAAACACATTAAACTACTTTTTGTTTAACCTCAATTTCAACCACAGTTTTAACCAAACATATATTTTTTCAAATCAACCTCAACTAAAAGTATTTTTTATAAAATAATTTTTTTCAAATTACAACCACAACAGTTACCACAATACCAAATACACTTACTTGAAGAGTCAAATCAAGGTCAAAAACATCTAAGTGAAACTTATTCACACCAATTAAAAAAATTAAGCCCATTAAATATTAGAATACATCAAGCATGAAAATGAGAGAAATAAAAGCAAATACTTGCAAAGATTGGTAAAAAAGCTAAAAAATTAATGCTTTAAGTCAAAAACTTAAATACATGACACATATTCAAATAATAATTTACATAAACCATAAATGTAAATCAATGTTTTTCTTTGGGTGATGCAACGATATAAAAAAATAATGATAATGATGTTAATAACATTTGATTTCGTTTGATAGTTACATAAGCACTAATAAGATGCATTTGCTAATTTTAAATATATAAATAAAACTAATAATATTTTTTTATTACCAACAATCATGTTCACTAGTCATTAAAATAACTAATCAATCTTCGGATGATTCTAAAATATCTTATAACATCAAACTTCAATTGACTCATAAATAAAAAATCATAATGACATTTATAAGTATCAAAATTAATGAGTAATTGAAAAGGAAAATATTATTCAATTTGAAATTCATTTATCTTGGGAATTTAAACATTTTAGTGAGTAACAAATCATTCATAATATAAATTCTAAATTATAAACACATATATCTTAACATATAGTCATAATTTATCATGTTTTTAATATTTTTTTAATTATATTCAGAAACATTTACTTCACATTAAAAACAAACTAAAATTCTAATTATTTCAAGCACTTCATCTTTATTCAAATGTTCCTTATTATTATCAAAGGACATGGAAGTGACTTCCAAGACTCAAGATAATAATTATTTTTACAAGTGAAAATTAAAATTTCTAATTTTTTATCATTAAATTCTTAACCCAATAACTTAAACTGTTAGGTAAAGTCTCAAGATATGATTTATATTATTTTCTAACATACTCTCTCAAATGAAAACCTTTTAAACTTGAAACTTGAATTTGCAAAGACCCACATTACTTTATGTTTATTTTTTATTAAATAATAGGAATGACGAGATTCGAACTCATGATCACTTGGATATTAAAACTCTGATACTATATCAAAAAACTATCTCAACTCATTTAAATTATTTGATAAAAATTTTAAAATGTAATTTTTTTTATTTTCTATCCATCTTGACCGTACTAGCTAGCTGGGCTGATGTAAATCTATGTAGTCTTGCCAAGGAATATTGCCAAGTGTCTAGCTAACACTTCAATTTTGGCTGGTGACCATAGTGAAATTTCTAAACCCAATTACCCACTTGGAGTCCATTATCGGGCTATTTATTCAGTCTATTACACTATGACCTCTCTTCTCTTAATCCTAACCAGATTAAATTTCAACCTATGAGCATATACACATTCTGCACAGTTCTTATCTCTTCTCAAACAAAAACACTTCCACTACTAGACAGACTTCTTAGAGCCAAACAATAAAATATACAGACAGTAGCGATAGTTTTATGAACAAAATTATATTTTTCTTCTAACCCTTCTAATTTTCACATAGGTTTATGATGGAAGAAAATGTTTGGTGCTAGGGTACCTGTTTTCTAAAAGTCTGTTTGGTATTGTAATAATGATTATTTTTTAATATATTTTTTTTATTTAGAAATACATTAAAATAATATTTTTTTTTATTTTTTAAAATTCATTTTTAACACCAACATATCAAAATAATCTAAAAATATAAAAAATTAATTAATTTTAAAAAAATTCAAATTGTTTCAAAAATATTTCTTTACCGCAAAAATAAATAGGTTGTTAAATAGACTTTGCATTCCATACTTCTATCAAGTGTTGTGCAGTTTAATACAAAAACTGCTTCTCAACATTGACTAAGAGTATTATAGCCTTTAATATTTATTAAAACCATTTAAGATTTCATTATCTCTGGTCTCTTTGGGCCACATCTTACTATTTATACTAAGAGGGAGGTTTGTCAGATGTGATTTTTATGAGTTTTTATATTGTTTCATTAATTTGAAGCTGCAGAGCGTTTCGTTCACTTGATCATGGTTGCTTTTTGTTGTTGCTGTATATATTGGCAGGTATTTCCACTCATAGAATAACTTTTGAGGAAGGTGCATTAGTTTTAGATGATTCAGTGACTCAAACGCCTGCATACTGCTTCAACCAGGAGATCAAGAACATGTAGATTTTAGTTTTAAGATGGCGTGTTCTGTTTTCTGGTAGAAGATGGAGGTTGTTTCCCAGTTTAGTCATGAAGAAAGTCACCGGTACCTGTTATCCAGAAAAGAAAATGAAAGGGGTGGAAATTGTGTACTCGACTTCATGAGTTATCTGTGGAGATGAGATGGATGCTGCAATTTTAGGTTCTCCTTAGTAGTAGAATTGCTAATTTGATGGCTAATGCACTCTACTCTACCTGTAAATTAACATTTTCTATTGATCAGTACCTCTTGTGAAGCACTTAAATGCAAGCACAGCAGATTAACAAGGATTAAACAAAAAAGGAAGAGTACTGATCAGCACTTGAATCGTTTTATTTAGGTTGCTTGCAGCATTGTTGTATTTTGTAGTTCCTATGGTTGGAATGAATTTTTTTTCTCTTATCCATACAAAAATGAAAAAGGTACTTCATATGCTTATGAGAGGATCAAATACAGTTGGTATTAGGAATTTAACAGAGAAAATAAAGGATCTTGCCACTGTTAATATTCTAGTAAGATTTTATGATAAAGAAGCATTATGGCCCTGGCAACAATTCATCCCATCAGGAGTGAATTCAAACCATGGCCCTTATTGTCATTTTACACTTGCTTAAAACAGCTTCAAGGGCAGAATATCACCCCATAATTAGTTCCACCAGGACAGGTAAAGGTGCTTGTTGGGTCATCTTTGGGATAGCTATATGCATCAGGGCACCTCTGCTTGAAAAACCTAGAGAAATCTATTGGACCACAATTGCCAGAATCGCAACAGTATTGAACTGTCTTGAGAACAGTGCATGGATTGTTGCAACCTCCTGGGGCCCTGAGCTCATTTGGGCACTGCCCATTGATATCAGCCGCACACTTGATTCCACGGCAGCTGCCTGATACTGGACTAAAGTCCATGGGGACATTAAATCCATCAACAAGAGAAATGTCAAAGAAGTCCAAGTTGTTGAATTGGTTCAAGGCATTTTCAACCAGTGTTGTTCAGGGATTCGCATTGATGGTCCATGATTGGCCTCCCTCGAGTCTTCGGCCACCACAGGGAACAGCTGCAGCCTAAACAGTGTAAGGGCATTGGTTTCGGATTTCATGCCCATTTGTGAGGGCTTGGGTCTGCTTTTACAGGAGAAAGGTCACAATTGTTAGTGCCTTTGGATCAAGAGCAATGTAAGAAAGTTCTTCTTCGAAGGATAATGCACTTGACTAGTTCAACAAATGCCAATGAACACGCATACACTTTCCAGGACTGATCAATATTTTCATTAAGGAGCAAACTCTTCATTAAACTCCTAACATTTTTCTATAAGAGAAAATCAAACTATATTGTAAAAACAAAAAAAACAAAAAACATATCGAACTCCCAAGTTAAGCGTTCGACATTTGCATTGATGTAAGAAAAGGGTGAGACGAGATACAAAAATTTGCTTCATTTTTTAGGATAAAAAGAACAGATAGAAGATAGACTTTGGCCGGTTCAATCTTTAGATTAGATTTGTGTTAGATCCCACTTACAAAGTGTAATGGGCTAATGACATTTGTTTTCTCTTCGGGTGAGAAAGAACCACAAGTTGAATGCAATTTTTTTAATATCTCATTAATGAAAGCTTTAGCTGCTTAAATAAGCAAACTACAAACAAACTAAATTACAAAGACAAGCTAACCGTAAGCAAATATATTCTACCCACGTAATACAGAAGTTAACAAAGTAAAACATAATACTGAAATAACGTAGTCTTGCACCACAATCCAACTCATCATTTTCCCACGTTGCATGTACCATGCAAGTTCCCTTTCCACGTTTTGCAGCACATGTGCATGCTCCCACATTCATTGCTTAACCTAAATATTTGAAATTTGGCTTAGGACTTCGTTCAGAACGTCGTGGCTTAACATTATCCTCCTCATTAAGTGGACTCTTGTCCGCAAGATCCATGGAAGGAAATCGTTCCTACAAAGAGTGATATGGCTCCCAGGTGGCATCGTCAACCGAAAGATGCTTCCACTGTACTAAACAGTCTGCTTAAATTTATTGCCGCATTTGACCCAACGAGTATCTAAAATTTGATGAGGCTCGAGGACAACCACCCCATCATCTGTAACGGGTGGTAACTCTGTTGCAGGCGTGGCAGAGTCACCCACATATTTTTTTAAGAGCAAGACATGGAACACCGGATGAATACGAGCATCGTCTGGCAATTGAAGTTTGTATGCTACTGCCCCAACTTTTTGCAGCACTGGATATGGACCATAGAAGCGGCTGGCGAGCTTTTGGTGGGCACGTCTGAAAACAGTCTGTTGCCTGTAAGGATGCAGCCGAAGAAACACTAAATCCCCCATCGTGAAAGAAGCATCCCGACGTTTTTGATCCGCAAGTTGTTTCATGCGATTAATGGAACTTGCTAGATTACATTTGAGTTGACGTAACAAATCGTCACAAACTGTTAGACTGATGTCAACCTCCTGAACGGAAGAACCGTCATGATGGTAAATGGGAATTGTAGGAGGTAGACGGCCATACAAGGCTTGAAAAGGGGTCATCCCAGTGGATGCATGATATGTCGTATTGTACCAGAGCTCAGCCCAAGGGAGATAGGTGCTCCATCGGCGTGGCCACTGATGAACCATTCACCTGAGATATTGTTCAACGCAATGATTAACCACTTCTGTTTGGCCATTCGTTTGTGGATGGTAGGTTGAACTGAGCTGTAGCTTGGTGCCAGACATGTGAAAGAACTCCTGCCAGAATTTGCTTATAAATATGGGATCCCGATCGCTAATGATGGTCTTAGGTAAACCATGCAGTTTAACGACACCTTCAACAAACCGTTCGGCCACAATTTTCACAGTAAAAGGATGGGTCAATGAGATAAAATGAGCAGACTTACTCAAACGATCAACCACCACGAAAATGGTGTCTTTGTCGTGAGATGTTGGAAGGCCCTCAATGAAATTGAGGGTGATGTCATCCCAAACTTGACATGGAATAGGTAACGGCTGTAGGAGGCTTGCTGGAGATAATGTTTTAGATTTCACCCGCTGACAAGTATCACATTTCTTTACATAATCTTGCACCGCCTGATACATCTTAGGCTAGTAAAACTGTTGGGATAATTTTTTGAACGTGCGTGAGACCCTTGAATGTCCTCCAATCTTTGTATCGTGCATTTCATGAAGCAACTGGGATCGCAGGTCTGCTTGAGAAGGAATGACCACTCTGCCTTTAAAGAAGAGCAACCCATTGTGCCATGCGTATGGACCATCTTGTGGCGTAGTTGTCAGGTCCGTAAAAGATTGAATGTAAGAGTCGCCTGCATACGCCTTCTGAATGTCATCCCATATAGTCACTGTTGGCATGTGTAAATAGTGAAGAATTGGACTATCAGCTCTGCGTGAAAGGGCATTCGCCGCAGAATTCTCTCTACCTGGTCGGTAAACAATCTCATAATCATAACCCAGAAGCTTGATCACCCACTTCTGTTGTTCAGGTGTAGCAACCCGCTGCTGGAGGAAATATTTCAAACTGCAGTGGTCAGTGAGAATGAAGAATTTCTTTCCCAGGAGATAAGGGCGCCATAAACGTATGGCCTCTACAATGGCAAGCATTTTCTTGGCGTAAGTAGACCAGGATTGTTTAGTAACCCCCAAGCCTCGACTCATGAAAGCTATTGGCCTGCCTTGTTGAGATAAAATGGCTCCAATACCGTCCCCAGATGCATCGGTTTCAATGGTAAATGAGTCATCAAAATTAGGCATAATCAATATAGGTGTAGTTGTCATCGCCTACTTGAGAGCTAGAAAGGCTGTGTCGGCATCATCATTCCAGCCAAATTTTCCCTTCTTAAGTAGATTGGTCAAGGGTCTTGCAATGATACCGTAGTTTTGTACAAATTTTCTGTAATATCCGGTTAGACCTAAAAACCCATGTAGCTCAGAAATAGTTGTGGGCGGTGGCCATGCAACCATTGTTGCAATCTTACTGTTATCAACCTTCACTCCTCGATGTGTGACAATATGCCCCAAATATTCTAGTTCCTGCTGACCAAACACGCATTTGCTAGCTTTGGCAAAGAATTGATGTTGTCGCAATATGTCCAATGTTTGTTTAACATGCAACAGATGTTCATTCCAAGTGGGACTATAGACTAAAATATCATCAAAAAAGACCAAAATAAACTTGCGAAGGTAAGGCCGGAATGTTGAGTTCATGATGGCTTGAAATGTTGAGGGTGCGTTATAGAGGCTAAAAGGCATTACGAGATAGTCGTAAGGGCCGTTATGAGTGTGAAAAGCAGTTTTGTTAACATCAGAAGGATTGACTCTTACTTGATGATAGTCGGCTCTAAGATCTAATTTGGTGAAGTAAGCTGCACCATATAATTCTTCCAACATATCATCCACTGTCGGTATAGGAAAACGATCCTTGACAATAGCAACATTGAGTGAACGGTAATCTGTACAAAACCTCCAACTGCCATATTTTTTCTTTACCAGTAACACTGGTGACGAGAATGGACTAGTGCTAGGACGGATGAGTCCCGAATCTAGCATTTCCTGAACCTGTTTCTCAATTTCAGTTTTTTGAAAGTGAGCATACCTGTACGGACGCACATTAATAGGCTCAGTACCTTCTTTCAATGTAATACAGTGATCCACCTCACGTGCAGGTGGTAATCTTGAAGGCTGTTGAAATACGTCTGCATATTCCTGTAACAAACAGTGCATATCCTGATTATCATTGTTCATTGATATTGCAATTAGTGCGGTTTCCTCTGTTAACTGGAAACACGTAGCAAAGATTGCATGTCCACGGCGAAATTCCTTTGCCATTTCTGTTGGTGAAGCCGCCTGAATGGTTTGCACATCCACCCTTTGCAGTCTACAGTTTTGATTTTCCCAAACGAAATCCATGGTCAGTTATTTCCAGTTACAGACCACAGATCCCAACATTTCCAGCCAATGAACTCCCAGTACAAGATTTAGACCTGTTAAGGGCAATGAAAAAAAAATGAGGTAAAATGTTGTTCCTTGTAACTCCACCTGCACTTTGTCATAACGCCCTTGGCATGTTAACCTTTCCCCATTTGCCACCCGGACATGGAATGATTCTGTTGGTATGACTGGTAACCTGAGCATGCTTGCTAAATGATTGCTGATGAAATTATGTGTCAATCCGTTGTCAATTATGACCATTACTTCATGTGACCCCATTTTTGCCGATACACGCATAGTTTTAGGAGGTGTCCAGCTTGCTAACGCATGCAATGTTATTTTTGGTTCAAGTTCAGGTTCCTGCACCACAACTGTATTTCCCCTATGACCATCTTCCAACATTTGTTGTTCCATAATATTCTCACACAACAAGTTATCTGCGTAGCCTTCCAATAATAACAGCTATGGTTTTTGACACCTGTGGCTCGCTGTAAATCGCTCATTGTAGTTGAAACAGAGGCCTTGTGATCTTTTCCTCTGCATTTCTTCCCAAGATAAATGTTTGAAAGGACCCGTAAGTGTAGCAGGAGCTACACGAGATATTTGTAGAGGAGGTGGTCGTATGAACCTCTTTTGCCGTGTGAGTTAGTCATCTCTCATTCGCGCTAAGTTAATGGCCTCTTTGAGTGACTATGGTTTGAACATTTTGATGCCATCTTCTATTTCTGTCTTCAAACCGCCCATGAATGTTCCCACCAACGCCTTCTGAGTCCATCCTTGAACCCTGTTACCCAGCTTTTCAAATTCACGCTGGTAATCATGGAAATTACCTTGCTGTTTGACACGTGAAAGAGTTTCGTCAAAATCTTCACACTCCGAAGGTCCAAAACAAGCCCAGAGTTCTTCCTCAAATCTATCCCATGAAAGCATGTGTCCCTCGTCCCTAAATGTCCTTCGAATCCATTGCCACCATTGATTAGCCTCCCCTTCTAAATGGTATGCTGCCATGGAAACCTTCTGGGCGTCTGTTGTGCCTTGATACTCGAAAAACTAATGCACATGGTTGAACCATTCGGTGGGGTCATCCCCCGCGAATCGTGGAAATTCTAGCTTCGTTGTTTTAGCGGAAATGATCTGGCGACCTCCATCGTTGTTTGGATGATTGTTGTGTTTGTTAGTTTCGTGATTGGGAATCAGCACAGTTGAAAGTCAATTGAGTGTCTCCTCCATTCGCAACAGTCCTTCCTGAACTAGACCAAGTTCAGGCTCCAAATGCTTAATTCGTTCTTTATTGGTTCCTATTGAAAACCTGGCTCTAATACCAATGTTAGATCCCACTTACAAAGTGTAATGGTCTAATGACATTTGTTTTCTCTTCAAGTGAGAAAGAACCACAAGTTGAATGCAATTTTTTTAATATCCCATTAATGAAAGCTTTAGCTGCTTAAATAAGCAAACTACAAACAAACTAAATTACAAAGACAAGCTAATCGTAAGCAAATATATTCTGCCCACGTAATACAGAAGTTAACAAAGTAAAACATAATACTGAAATAACATAGTCTTGCACCACAATCCAACTCATCATTTTTCCACGTTGCATGTACCATACAAGTTCCCCTTCCATGTTCTATAGCATATGTGCATGTTCCCACGTTCACTGCTTAACCTAAATATTTGGAATTTGGCTTAGGACTTCGTTCAGAACGTCGTTTCTTAACAATTTGCTTCATTTTTTAAGATAAAAAGAATAGATAGAAGATAGACTTTGGTCGGTTCAATCTTAGATTAGGGTTGAGTCTATTTGGTATCCACAAAGAAAGTATTTCAAGATGGAGAGAGACTTCCAAGACAAAGGTTAACTTTATTTTCCTCATTGTCTTCTTAGATATTTCATAATCCTAAACCATTTCCTACTTTTAAATCATATCCATTATATTTGAAAAGTAAACAATAATTAAAAAAATAATGAGAAAAAAGAGAGATATATAGAATTTTGCTTGGACAGGATCCAGCAGATTAGCAATAACAACGTGTTATAATATTATCAAATTAACTCTAAGAGGTAGTTTAACTGGTTAAGTTTTGAGTTTGCTCTTCAATGGTCATGAGTTCGAGTCCCTTCAAGACCACTGGAGGCTTACATGACTGTTAATTTCAGGAGCCGTGGGATTAGTCGAGGTGCGCAAACTGGCCTGAACACCTACATTAATAAAAAAAAATATTATCAAATCAAAGCTCTTACATCAAGGAATTCATGACACTTAAATTCAATCATCTCATCACTAGAAATAGAAAAATATATGGATTTGAATTATTAAATTTTAAAACTGCGAGGGAAAAACTTTTTGTTGATTAATTGTTATATTGCATTTTGTATTGCATTGTTCTGTCTCTATTTTTTAAAACTTTGGGATAAAAAGTAGCGGAAACAAGCCAATAACTGAAAAGCAAAATGTAAAAACTTATATTCGTGAAGTGCTATTGATTTCGTCGGCAGTTGGACATGAATATGTTAGTGATCAAAGTGGAAAATAATAGAGTGGAATAATCTCCACGAACAATGTTAATGTTATGCAGCCATCCAAGTGAACCGTAACTTGTATATAAGCTATTAAATGCATGGAAACTACAAATTGTAACATAGTTGAAATTGGAAAAAAGAGGGAATTACTGTGGGTCCAGGAATTAAATGAAAGTGGAAAATAATGGTGGAGATTAGACAAGTATCAGCGGTGCTTATGCTCCTATTCGGTCTGGTTTTAGAAAATTAATTGAATTAAAAACAGTAACTTTTTAAGAAAACAACCTTGATTAAATTGAAAATTCAACTAGTTTGATTCAATCAAATTGATTTTTTAGCATGAAAAATCAGGAAACTAAACACCTGAATAAAAGCTGCATAAGCAAAGAGATAATTTGATATTAACAGTATGGATAATCAAAGAAAAAAATTAAAGCATACAAATCAAAATAGCCAAAAAAAAATCTAACCAAAAAAAAGTTCGCTTTTCAGAAATGAAAAAAATAAAATACTTATCTTTAATATATTAACAGAAAAACAAGGGGCTATATGTGAACCATAAGGAAGGAAAGTGGAATGTCAATTGATCATGATGGTAGTCTAATATGCTCTGTAACTAATTGGTTGATTACATGTGATATTATTATATTCATGTACATATATATTTATTATTAATATAGATTTAATTTATCTTTAATATTCATATAATATTAGATTAACGAATCTAATATTTGATTTATGAATCTAGAGTAAAGATAAAGTTCATGGGACAAAAATGCTTTATAAAAAAAAATTATAAAGTTGTTATAATTATGAGACTCCTATTGCATCAAAACATTGTTTCTAAAATGTTTCTAGTCAATAATTTCTTAAATACTGAATATTTATTAGAACCGTAGAGACTGATATATATTATGTTCTTTTTTTTTTTATGAAAGGAAGCAATTGTTCTTATAAGCTAAGGTATAAAAAATACATAAAACTAATATGTAGGTGCATGTCATAAAACATATACACTGAACTGACCCGCATGAGAATTTCATATGAAGAGATTAGTTATGTCTATGGAAAGGATCATATAACGGTTGTGTAAGTGATCCTTAGACTTGAGATCATTAAGTTATTTTATATAGATAATGTTATGCTTTGATCCTGTTACATGTTATCTTAATAAAGGTAACAAAGGGGAATATATTGGATATAACATGAACTATATGAAGGTACTTGAGTGATCAATAGAGGATTCATCATCCTATATGAGTTAGGGAAAATGTTTCACTTGTTCTTAAATAGTATTGACTGAGAAATCTTTGGTCAATGTAGAATAAGATTTGAAAAAAGTTTCAAATCTTATTCAAACAATCAATGACTATTATATAAAGAACAAACATGATTTAACATGACATACATGCTGCATGCTTTAATGTTAAATTGAAACATTATTGATGAAAGGATATTAATTACACTGAGAAACCGGTAGCTTAAATGTTAAGTCAAACTACTAATAACTTTTCTAATATTTGGGAGATCATGATATATTGCTAGACGATGCACCTGATCTTCAAATATAAATTAATCAATTATTGAATTGATAATAAATTAAATTATTTAATTCTATTTAATTAGAATTATAATTTATATTTGAGTCAACATATTAGGAACTTAATAGACACACACATTAAGAACCATTAGTCAAAAATTAAACTGAGATGATTTAATCAAGTATGACTTGATTAAAATATATTTTAGAAATTAAGGATTAGAATATAATTAATATAGAGATTATATTTCTAGACCTAGAAAACTTGTCCTGAATTAATACATGGATATTATTCAAGGGGTAAATTGATATTTTATCAATTTATAGGGTTTTTCAAATTTCTCTATAAATAGTAAGTTATGCCTCTAATATTTTTAAGGGGGTTGTCTATTAGACAGAAAAATTACATAAGTCACATAATAAAGAGCTAGTATTATAGGTATAGCTACCCCTCTCTCTTAAAAAGGTATTTAGGATATTCTCACTAGTGGTTCGTATGGATTACTGTTGGAAGCTATACAATTGGATAGTTTATGGTTTGCAACAATCCAACTTTTAAAGAATTATTCAAAGCCGAAAAAGATCAGATCTTCAAGCAATAAATCCCTTAACAACTCTAGATCTATCTAACATGATCATAGAGACCTCTAAATAATTTTGTTTTATTGTTTCCGTTGTGTGTATGATATTCGAGAAACACAACACAAGGTGGGAGCTAACAAAGTCCTCATGCATTTATGTTGTCCATGTCTACACATAGTCATACACCAAAAAAACAACCAAACACTACAGGGAGTTGGGGATGGGGAAAAGGTAACTAAGATCGAAAAGTATTCAATGTTTTCCCATCTCCACACCTTTTGGGCTAGGCCCACACGACATAGTCTTCATGCTGCCTCATCTTTTTTTTTCTCTTGATTTGACCTCAAAAGTACTCAGTCTAACGCCATGCAAAAGTCCTAGTTACTGGCGCACACCTTTTCTCATATTCTTTTTAGTACATGGACTGTCCAATACGCACGCACCAAATTTTTTTTCAAGTTCCTAGGACTTAAAATGTAGTGTCATGCACTGACCACTCACAAATTCTTTTTATGCTTTTACTTACAGGTTCTTTGCAAGTACAAACTTTTATACAAGTTGATACCATATTTCTAGCTAATGATCAATAGTGCAAACACACACAATGTTCTATGCAATCATGCACCTCCTTTCTCGACCACCGATTATTTATCGCCAACAAGTTAGTGACATTCACCATCCTCTCCATCAATGACAGTACAAAGCACTACAACTAATGATGGGCACCAACGTTTTCGTTCCATATTGTCGCACTTGGATATAAATAGGAATCTTCAAGATTGAAAGGGAAAATATGTGAAAAATGGAATCGCCACCTAATATTTATAAGAAACTAGGATTCCTAAAAAATAAAAATTGGTTCCAGAGACTTAGGTGAAATAATATATGCTTAATGAAAAAACGATATCACCCTTACCGCATACATTCAAATGAAAGATTATCATTACTATGCATTTTCTCTTAAATTTATTTTTTAATTGACATAATTATCCTAATTATCTTCTAAGTTTTATTTGCAATTTATTTTAATTATTTGTTAAAAAAATACAATGTCGACCCATTGGGAAATGATACTCATCCATTAAACTACTTTTGAAAAGTTCGATGTTGGTTCCTTAAGAAAAGAATACTCATCAGTTAGGTCATTTGTGAGAATTTTGACATTGATCCCTTAAAAATAGAGACTTTCCAATTAGGCAATTCATAAAAAATTTGACACATGTCCTTTAAAAAAGAAGACTTGTCGATTAGGTCATTTACGAAACTCATCATTAATCCCTTTAAAAAAGAAGACTTGCCAATTAGACTATTTGCAAAAATTCTGATATTGATCATTTAAAAAAGAAGAGTTGTTGATTATGTTATTCACAAAATTCAACATTGATTTCTTTTTTTTAAAAAAAGAAGACTTGCTGAATTGATCATTTCTAAAATGGGTATTGGATTCATAAAGATTATAAAAATCGAGCTTTGGCCTAATTAATTTGACTATGTCTAAAATGGACCTGAATGGTGCTTCTCTTACTCATTGGAATCTATGTTAGGTCATGTTGACACAATCCAAATTATTATATTCATCCATGAAAAATATTGCACAAAATTAAAAAATAAATTCGCACCTATATTAAAAAAAAATTAATTTAAAATTTTTTAATTTATTTCCTTTTTTATAAGAATACTATTATTAGAAATATTTGGATTCACACCCGGTATAAAAATACAAATAAACTCATCCACACAAATCGTATTCGAACACATTTTCGTCCATGGAATCAAACATGCACACAAAATTATAAGTAAACAAAATATTTTCACACATCATATCTGCACATAAAAAGAAAATCTAACACATATCAATCAATATCAACATATATATATATATATATATATATATATATATATATATATATAAATAAAACAAAACACACAAAAAAAAACACTCATGATCAATAATACAAATGAAATTATTAAAACAAAAAGTAAATTAACACATTATGATTTGAAAGTGGTCATTTCAAAACTATTAGAGATGACTAGAGATAGTCTATAAAATGGGTAGCACATTATGTTCTGATTTTTTTTTTCCATAGATAGTGTACTCCATGGCTCTAATGCTTTTTTTTTTTCATACTTATTTTTTCAATCGATCATCAGATTAAATGGCTCACAATTTCTTTGCTTATCCTTAGTACTGAGAGCAATATGTTGTCAACTAAATGCTGTATCAATCTAGCACAAATTCACTTTAACACTCAAGTATGAACAAACAATATGGTTACGCTTTTTTACCGCAATCCAAATCATTGAATAGCTCGAATCCAATCATATGGTAAAGCTCGAGCAAGAAATCTAGAATATAATTAAATAGGAAAATAAATTAACCAAATAATGGCTACATTCCAGCGGTATTAATTATTTTTTCCTCATCAAAACTATTAGGAAAAAAAATTATACTTTAGCCTTTACTCTCCATAAAGAGACAAGATTCATGGGCTATAGATAAATCATGAATTCTTCAAGCTCTAGGTTCACAATCTCCATTTTCTACTGTGTGTGTGTGTGTGTGTGTCTATTTAGAACATCTCTCTTTAAAATATAATTGTCTTCTCTCTCTAAAAATATATTTACCTAAGCATCTGAGAGTTCCTAAATCTATAAAAAAAACCTTTTACAGGTACCAATTACCATCCACTTTGACCTAGCAGGTGCCAAATATTGACTACTAGCCACCTTAGCCAAGAAGAATAAATTAGATTGTTAGAATCAAGATATTAATCAATTATCAAATACATAAGTCTTGCTCCTCAGTTACTTGAATTTTTTGGGACATCATCACAAAATAAAATCAAAACTTAAATCTCCAAAGAAAGAGTCAGTAAAGAAACCCTTAACATTTGAGTTTTTTTATACATATATATGGTCCTATCAAAAGAGAAAAGGGAAGGAGAAACCAAATCATAATAGGAATTCAAGGGCACTAGGATTTTTCCGGTACAACTATGTGTTTAGAGGTTTTCATTTTATTTTTATTTTTTTAACAACATGATCTAAAAATCTGATATGCAAGATGCCAATCCTAAGTACATTAACAGGTAATATAAATAGCCCAAAAAATAATAATCTCAAGCACCAGAAAATATAGTAAAGCCCAAGAAACAATAAAAAAGATCAAAATTATAAAGCCTAAAGCAATGGGTAATACATGCATCAATAACAGGCAGAAAACTTGAGCACGACTAGGAGCCTAGGACCTTAACAATTGGTCATTGATGAGACCATTAAAATTAATTATGACCTTTATCTCCTTTTAAGAAATTGATTTTTATAGGACGATAGTGAAAGCCAGGTTGAATCCAAGAAAAAATTGTTCAAATTCTTCTTATAAGAAACTGAAATAAAAATTAGGGATTAATACGAAAACTAAAGAAAATTAAAATTATGAAAAAAAAACATAAAAGATAATTCAGTGTTTACATGCTTGATTCAAAAAGATTGTTCATTCAATGAATTAGATTAATCATCAAAGTAAAATAAGTATTCTTTTAATTCAAGCAAATACTTAAATTCCTTTAAATAAGGAAGATAAAAAAAGATTAAATTAATTAGAAAAATACCTAATTAATTCCTTAACATCAATCAAATTAAGTATTGAAAAACAATTTTTATATTCGGTGACAAAAGGTTTAAGAGAGAAAAACGATCATATATTCCAAACTATCGTTAAAAAGATTAACAATTTTTACTTGTTTTATTTTTTTAACCTAAAATTTAAGTCAACCAAATTTATTCATTTTTCTTCCTCTTGATCCAAATCAACAATTACAGATTGAAAATTTACAAAAAATAAAGCATGCCTGCCATAGAAACCATTCAAAAAGCTTGAATGAAAACAGTGTCTTACACACCAAATCAAGGCAAAATAAATACTTGAATGTTAAGAAATAAAGTTGAAAATATCTCTTCTCACAACCTAAAACAATAATGGAACAAAACTCCCGTGAACTGAAAGCCAAATTTTAGTTCAAAATTGTTGGAAAATTAAAGAACAAAGAAGAAAAAAACGATGTAGAGATGCCTTTTTTCTGCCATGATTTGCTCTTTTTATTCTCTCCCTTGATTGTCATGTTTCTTTAGGATTCTTAGGCTAATTAGCAGTCCTTATATTACTTAATTTCTTTCTCATTTATCTAGTCGTTAAGGTTGGTTAAATTCTTAATAATTTGTGTTGAAAACAGACTCTGTTGCTGTCGCAACTCTATTGTCATTCAAACTCTGCTACAACTTAAATTTTATTTCTAACTTGGTTTCTTGCAATACCCTACTATTCCAGTTTTATTTTTTAATTCATAGCATGTTAGAGGCTTTATCTGCACCTTTTTTAGATCATAAAACACATCATTTCTATGTCAGAATCTTAACCTTAACAAGATGCTCGACATCTATATAAAAAAAAAGAAAAAACATTTGCATTAATAGCAAATATTTTATAAAGTCTTTAAACTTTGCCTATTCTTTTAAGATAATCCCTAATATTTAGTTATGCTTAAAACATAGTAGAAAAGATATATTTAGTTATGCTTAAAACATAGTAGAAAAGATATATGGGAAGAGGAATGAAAATATATTTATTTTATGGAAATCAACAATCCGAATGTTTTATTAGAGCAAATTAAAGCGAAACCAATCTCAATTTATCAAATCATCTCTCTTTAGTGTTTACTAATTTTTTTGACCTGTGCTATAACGGGAGTCAAATAATTTTTTTAACTTTAAAAAAATATAAAAATATTAAGAAGTAAAAAATTTGATACATGCCCAACAAAAAAAAAAATTAAAATACTAAAATATTAAAATATTAGATGAAAAGTTATTTTTTTAAACCCAACAATGTATATTATTTTTATAAAATAAAAAAAATTAAATTGATTTGGATGAATCCAAATCAACCCACTGAATTGCGACCATCAACTTATCGGGTCAACCTGTAGTTGAGTTAATAAACTATGCCCCTACTGCGCTGTCCCAATTTTCCCTTTCTACTCTATTCTCACCGACGACTTCTTAAATTGAAAATCTTGTACTTGAAAATCTTGTACACAAATCAGTCCATTTTGACACTGCTGGGTTTCCTTTTTCTTTTTTCATTTTGTTGATTGCAGAGAGGAAAAGGGCTCTACTTTATAGATCTGATTCAAATTCTACCATCTGTTCATCCATTGATGCGCTGAAAGAATCTCCATTATCTTGTCTCCCACTTAGGACGTAATAAGATGGGAATCTTCTTTTCTAAAATGTTCTCCTCAGTATTTGGCAACAAAGAGGCTCGGATCCTTGTTCTTGGTCTTGACAATGCTGGAAAAACTACAATTCTCTGTATGTTGTTCTTTTTTTTGTCGATTCTAAGTGACACCCTTTTGTTTTTTAGTGATTTTGAGTACCGGGTAGTTATTGAATTTTGATAATTTTTCATGTGTTTTGATTTTGCAGATCGGCTTCAGATGGGTGAAGTTGTATCCACTATTCCAAGTAAGTGTATTTTTCATTAGAATTTGATGTTTGTTTGGTTGATGAGAGTATGAATCCTAAATTGACATAATTTAAGAGATGGGATGTGATGTGTTGTTTTATGGTTTGTCTACGACCCAATTGCATTGGCTTCAGTTACATTGAGGATTTATCATTCAAGGGCTTAGCTAATGGATGGACTTAGATTTTGGAATTGCATTTTTATTTTAAAATGCTGTCACTTTTTTGCTGTAATGGGGTTGAGTAATTTGTTACTCTGTTCATAATTAGTAACTGGATTTTTTGTTTTCCTAATACAGCAATTGGATTCAATGTCGAAACAGTTCAGTACAACAATATCAAATTTCAAGTTTGGGATCTCGGTAAGCCTATTTATTTCCCTTGATCTGTAAACCAGTGCTATATTTTACATTCATTGCAACCGTAGCTTCTATGGGTGGAATATGTGAATCTTTGCTGATTACTGATTGCTCAATTGCTCAGTGTAAGAAAAGTTGGAAGTTCAAAAGAATGGAGATTTTAGGCTTGTTGTATTGTGAATAAATTTGCTTTATTTATTTTTTGGTGGTTGAGGCAATGGATGTATGGAATCTTCGTGTGTGTTGGGGGGGGGGGGTGTACAGGTTTGATGTAGATATACCCCTTTATGTCACTTCGATGTTTCTAGGACCTCCATTATTTAAATGCTTTATATACCATGGAGAACCAATTTGAAGGGAACTTCCTGATTGGAATGGAAAAAGTGTAAACAGAATACATGTAAGACTAGTAAGATTTTGATGGTTTTCTTTTCTATCTTTTGCTGCTTTCCCTAGAATTGTGAAATTGCAAGGATACTTTTCTGGTTGGAATCGAAATAGTGAGAACCTGCACCCTTGCTTGAGCTGTAAGAAAAAAGCGAATACATTTCAATGTCCCATTATCATTTGAGCTGGACTTTTTATAGACACAAATACCAACTTTCTTTGAGAAGATTAATTGTTCCCACACCATCTAATTATTGTTTTCCACCAGCTAGTCCATTATTCCCACGCCATCTGTCATCATTTCAGTGGTTATTCGGAAGCAAATGTGGAGTTACAAAAAAAATTGTTTCATTACGTCTTGCATGATAAAAAATGCATGTTAATTTCTTGCCCTGATTGCATTTATGTTGTTTGTGGTACAGGTGGGCAGACAAGCATCAGGTAACTTCTTTCCTCTTCTTCTTTTTTCACAAATAACTCTGCTTTATGTTGGTAGGGAACTATAACATGAGTTGCCTTGTGATATATACTATTTGTTATTTGGTTTAATGGCTGTGCAATGTTGGAATCAAAAGCTTATGATATAAGATGTGATTCATTATATTCTTTATAGAACTAGTATCTGCATATGTATTCAATTGTTGTTTCTCCACAAATAATAAACAAAAAACTTGTAATGAATTATTGCTTCATTAAAATATTCTTTCATGGTTTTTTTGACTATCAACATTCCTTCATCATAAAATATATTTGAACCACTGGCATTTTTCTATTAGTTGATATTTTACAGACTCAAATGCATGTCTAAATACTATCCAAACAGTTGATTTTTTCGACTCCAATAGTTTTTGCTCTACTTCAAGGGGAAATCTTTGAGTGATGACTTGTTGTACATAATTACATGTGTAAAAGATTAAGAATGATATTATCACATACTTTTGTGATCATTGATTATCACTTCTGCCTTGTTTTCCACAACTTGTACATGGTTTACGTTGATTGATTGTGAGATAATGGGTTATTTGATCAATTTCACAAACTCACTGGCTGCTTATGTTTGCAACAGACCATACTGGAGATGCTATTTTCCCAACACACAAGCCATTATTTATGTTGTCGATTCAAGTGATACTGACAGGCTTGTGATAGCTAAAGATGAGTTTCATGCAATCTTAGAGGTACTGTTATCCCTATTTTGTGCTCACATCTGAGTAGTTGACAAAGTTAGTGTTATTGGTACATCCTATACCTAAACCCATGGCACACATGATGTAAAGATTATGAAGCCTTAGTGGACCAAAAATGGCCTGGCCTTTAGTAATAAATGAGGATATGATATCATAGTAGCTATAAAATAATCAGCCTATCTTGAAATTGAACTGTGGAAGCATATCCATGTAGCCACCCCTAACTAGTTTGGGATTGTGGTGTACTTGAGATGCCTTGAGGGTTATAAAGTGGGAATGAAACTGTATTTAATTTTCATTTTCATTCCCACTTAATTTTTTTTCAACCAAACACCTACAAATAGGCATACAACTTTCATTCCCATTCCTGTCATTCCTTTCCTTGTTACCAAACAACATCTTAGTGTTCTTGCATGCATGCATGCTTCCTATATAATGTAAATTTAGGCAACTCAACTCTCTGCTTTTAGATATTTAGTTGTCTTTGATGTTAAGGTACATTCTCATTCATTTAGTGTAATCTTATAGAGCAAGCTTACATATTTGATTGTTTGGCAGGAGGAAGAGTTAAGAGGTGCTGTTGTTCTTATCTATGCAAACAAGCAGGTTTGTGTTGTTTAGTTATTTCATTTTTAATAAACATATGGCTGAAACAAGAGTTAATTCTAATGATACTTGCAAAAACAAATGCAAAAGCTTTATTGGATGTGAAAACAATAGGTCTAATATTTTTATGATGTGGTCAAGGATAGATGCTCCCTTTATCAAGCTTTGTATCCTTACATAAATTTCACATTAAATATTTCTATCAAATCAGGCTTTTGCTCTCTCTTTCTCTTTGTTTTTTTTTAATTTTCTTCTTTCTTTTGGCTTATATAGGATCTTCCTGGTGCACTTGATGATGCGGCTGTGACTGAGGCGTTGGAGTTGCACAAGATTAAGAATCGACAATGGGCGATTTTTAAAACTTCTGCCATTAAAGGAGAAGGTCTTTTTGAAGGTTTGGACTGGTAAGTTAAGTTACCAATGGATTGGAATGAATTTCTGGCATTGGTTTTGAAGATGCCGAGAATTATAGCTTAGGCTTTCCATAGACTTCATTTGTACAAATGTGCTTAGAAAATTCTAAACTTCTGAATACTTATCCCATTAGTCTCCTTTACTTTGGAAACCATTCCCTTTGACTCACCGACTCACCTTTTTTTCAAATAACCAGCCTCCAAAATCTTTGTTATCTAAGACCAAGTAAGTCAAGATAAATGATTTAACTCCTAAGCTTCGTATCTTAAGAGCCCAGATCCAATTTCACCAAATGGAACTTGTCCTCTTTTCTGAATACACCATAGGAACGAACTTAAGGAGAAATAGTTTCGTTGGAGCATTGAAAACAATAGAAGCATTCAATTCAATCTTTATGTTCAATGCTCGAATATAATGCTTCAATGGGAAGTCTATATCCATCACTGTCTGCCAAATTGTTTCAAAAAACAAAACCATCTACTAGAAAACAAAACCCCGGAGACTCAAAATGCATCAGTAATAAATGTGAGAAGGAAAGAGCAGCAGCAGTTTCTGTAACTATCTCTGCCTCTCGGAAGAAATTTTTATATCTACAAAATCTAGGAACTGATGGCGCACCTGGTTCTATTAATGCAGATATTAAATTCTGAAGGCTTCACAGTTTTGTTTTCTCCTGCTATTTTATTTTTGTTAGAAGCCTGATGGAGAGTCATGTGTTATTGTAGGTTGAGTAATACACTTAAGTCTGGAGGTGGCTAACTCTTTTAGAGAAGAATGGGAAGCTCGCAGTTGTTTCTCTGAGCAAGAATCTATAAAGTGTGACCATGATTAGTTGGTTTGGCTGTTAAAGAAATTCATTCATGGCTGCAGTTATGCCGTTTGACCTTCACTGATTTTTCTCACCATTACACTTGTAAAATTTTCATCAAAGAAGAACCAATTAGCTTGTTTGATGTTATGTTACATTCCATTTCTTTGCCACTATTTGCTGTGTAGTTTATACAATTCGTTTTTGCCCCACCGTGTACTGTATTGTTTGAAAATGATAGCAATGTTTCAATTTTGTTAATTCCATTGTTTTATACTTGTCACTCATCCAAACCCTTTTTGGTGGACTAGGCGGGGGACTCTTGTAACTGGAACGAACCTTTTCAATATAAGTTTTATAATATCAAGACATTTTGCCACTGTATCAAAAGATGTGAGCTTTAAGCTAAGCCTAGTTGAAAAAACGTTGAACTGAACTGACCCGGAAATGGTAATGAGAATGCGAGTGCTGTACAAGTTGGCATGTGAATACATTTGTTCTGGCCCAACTGGACGGCTCTCGTTGTGAGGTTATGATGGCTAGTTAGTTTAGATTTTACTGTATCATTGACTCGTGTTCCACTGCTGCAGGTTGAGTTGATTAGATTTTTCAGCTCAAATTTTTCTTGAGTAAAAACCAATATTTGGAAGTTTCTAATATTTTTTTTGTCTAGTAGAATTTATTTATTTTTAATTATATGGAGGTGGACTCAATTGACTTTGCAGATGGAAAGTAACTTGGATGAGTTATAAAAACTTAGATTGATATATTTTTTTTCTTTCAAAATGATATTTTATTTTAATATTGAAATAATAACATATTATATTGATTTGGATTAATCTGGATTAACATGTTATATAAATTTGTAATTTAAGTTATGAGACTACGATAACTTCATAAAAAAAAATTAAAATAAATTATGAAGCATAGTTTCCAATTGAATGATGAAATAAAAAAAAGGATCTAAAAAAGCGACCCGAGTTAACCTGTAAAACTTGCGATCCAATTTATAAAACCAAGATAATTCTATAGCAAGTAAATCAAAATAAATTACAAAATTAAATTTTCAATTAGCCTAATATTGATGAGATTAAAAAAAAAACATAAAAACAATTCAAGCTAATCCGTCAAATTTATAACCTGGGTCATGAGACTAAGATAATCATATAAAAAGAAAAAAAATAACCTGATTTAACCCGTATTAACCTGTCAAATCCATGACTTTGATCATATTATTGAGATAACACCATAAAGAGTAGATAATTTTTTTTTTTTATAAAACTCAATTCCCAATGGACTTTGTCAGATCCAATATTGAATGATAAAATTTATAAAAAATAAATTAAAAAAATAACAAAAAAAAGAATCAAATCAACCCGGGTTAACTCGTTAAGCACTATTCAGGGGTCATGACGCCGAGATAACCTAATAAAAAGCAAATCAAAATAAATAATAAAATCTAATTTCCAATCAAATATAATATTAAATTGAATTAGACTGGATTCTAGAATCAGAAAAGGGAATCTTCGTTATATCATAACTTACAGTTCTGCTGCAACTGCAGAATGTATTGTTGAAAGTGAGGTGCAGAGGATGTTTTTGCTTGCGTTTTGGGAATGCTGAGGACTTGACAGTTTTGACAGCAGACATTAGAAGCCAGGTGGATATATAGGAAGATTGCAGATCGGAATGCAGCCCAATAATTCCAATTTGCAGTATAACTTGGTAATTTATCAATGAAGATTTTATTCTGGAATAGTTGTGGGTTGGGTATGTCTGCTAAGAGGGCCTCTATTAGGAATACAATAACGCATAATGATATTGAAGTGTGTTTCTTGCTTGAAACCAAGAGGTCAATATGCCCTGATAGATTTGTTTGTGCTTTATGGTTGATGCTGTTTATTCAAGTGCCTTATCTTGGACAGTGAAGCTCATTTAGTTTTGCTTGACAGTACTAT
>Ga0325411_1001278_pt1 | contig 27934 bp, 17 predicted proteins | sample PopdelMetagenome_13_FD_206181 | JGI IMG/M metagenome (GOLD analysis project Ga0325411, IMG submission 206181) | Populus deltoides microbial communities from Bellville, Georgia, United States - Xylem-PdIQD-R4 | ecosystem: Host-associated > Plants > Phyllosphere > Stem > Wood/Secondary xylem...
TTCTGCTATGACCTGAACAAGAGAATCGCGTGTCAATTAAATGTGCACTCCATACAGGCTTACGCACTTGTGTAGAAGCACAGAGAGTTTACCTTAATCCTTCTATAGTTTGATCAGATTTCCAGACTACATCCTTTAAACCTGACGAGAAACTCTTGTAGAACTGCCACATGATAAGAGAAATGTATGCTATATTAGTCTGTGGCCTGCTAAAATTCTTCCATCCTATCCACAAGGAATTCTTTACTTCTTTTTTCATTTTTCTTTGTTTTTTTTTGGTTTCCGATATATAAAAATTAGAATGTTGACATACATTGTGAAACTCCAGCGTATCACCACCAATTTTCCGGAGCTCCACCATATGCAAAGAGGGAGCTACCTCAAACACCTGGAAGTCCACAAGCAACTAGTTGTCAACTACCATGTGTGGCATCAAATACTTGACATGCAAAATCATTAGCCTACATAGTTCTGATTGGGTGCCAGAGAACCGTTCAATAATTGAAATGATACTTGAGGCTTTCAGTTAAGCTGAACCTGGATTGTTAGTTAGAACAAGGTCTAATGGCTAAAAATTTCAATGAGAATAAGCTCTCGGAACTCCTATTAAACCAACAGTGCAGACAGGAGTACCTTTATCGGTCCATAGCCAGAAGTGGCTGAACATCCGAAATGCAGCACACGACTGAGTGCTTGCATAAAACACAATGGATTTATCTTCTTTTTTTAACCAAAACCCTGTGATTCACACTAAAGAATGGCTTTGAACACGCATTAACATGTGGCCAACATTGATGAGAGAGATAAAAAGGACTGCCCAGAAGATGCACAAAAACAAATAAAATCCGTACTACAAAAAAATCAGGAAAAAAAAAAAACAGATTCCTACTAATTGCCGTATAAGATGTGGGACATGCATTTTCATAACTGAGAAAGTTAGCATGTAATTGCCTTGCATTATAACGTGGACAGACACCTTTTCGTTTCTTTAAAGAGAAGGATAAGACAGTCGTGAGTACTCAAACATGATTGTGAAATTACATGTCGGGGGTTTGGAGAATATAATATCAACAATGAGGTTTAAGAGCAAGGAAAAGCATTATTCTTCATATGTTATAAGTTATTGTTTACTTCATTCTGAAGGGACTCAAAAGTATCATGAATTAACTCAATGTTACCTCAGTTGCTACAGAGAGTTGGCCCTTCCTCCCACCTTTGTCTCCTTTCAGCTTCATCTGGAATAGTTTGGAAATGAAGGCATTCAATTTAGATAACAGAATTATAATATAAAAGCTAGCTGTTTAGGTAAATGTTGGTTAAAAAAGGAGTGACATGGAAATTGAAAGAAAGGAAATTAAAATGCATAAACATAACTGGAGGGAGAAAACTTTACCTTGTAGTTTCGTTTGTCGACATTAAACCCCAGAGGCTTTGCAGCTTCCTCAATTCTAGACATAATTTCATTTGCGGGGCTATGAGAAGCAATACGGGTTTCTCGTTTCACAACACCCTAGAACAAACAAAGAGAGGCGAAGAGGAAAACTCAGGTAGCAATAACGAGCTTTAACTTCATTGGAAAAGAAAGATCAGAGTATAGACGGCATAAAGCAATCACTAATTATCTATACAAATATGGAGAGGGGTTGAGTCAGGACCAATTCAAACTAAGGGCCAAAAGGCTTCATACTCTTAAACAAAAATATAAATGGCAAGTGCATAAACATTGCCTTGGCAAAACCATGCCTTTCCAATTTTCAAAACTTTGCCACCATGATATGTCACTGTCACATTAGTGGCACCAGGAATTTAATATTTTAAAAGCAATGAAAGAATTCTAGTTATACATACTGCCTGCTTCCCGAACAAATTCTCAAGGCTAAATCCCTGTGTCTTTGAAATAAGCTCGAATGCATTCATCGATGCAGGTTTCTTCTTCTTTTCTGTAACAAGATGTTCCTGCAAAGTAAATAACTAGAATTAGAATTGTTCTGCTAATGTATTGCCATTTCAGGTTGAATGCATTGTAGATTTACAATGCCATGAACACAAACCAAAGACCAAAAAAATCCAGTGCCCACATTTGAACACAGGGATTAAACATTCTGAATGATATTTCTACACGGATCTGCAGAAGGTTTGGTGCTAGCACACATTGTATTTACGCCTTGTCTAAGGTAAATTAGTTAGCTTTTGTGATTAAAATTCTAACCTTCGAATCATTAAAAACAGCATCAACATCATCTACATTTACATGCTCTTCCTGCTCGAATTGTGGTGGCCTGTATCCTTTCTTGAACCATTCATCTTCTATAATCTCAGCAACTGTTATCCTCTGTGGCAGATGCAATCATGATATTAGTGACTATAAGCATCCAATTAAGACAAGAACAAAGTCATGAGGTATTGCATTAGGTATTTTATAGGCTAATCTCTAATGACGCTACTAACACAAGTCCAGCAGAAAAATCAGAATGTATAAGTAGTATTTAATATTCATCCAACAAAGAGAGGGATAGAGATCTCACTGTAAGAGGCTCCGGGTCAAGAATACGCTTTATCAGTTTCTTTGCACCAGATGAAAACCAAGATGGAAATGTGAAATCAGCACTGCAGATCTGAAATTACTTTCGGACATGTATTAGTATGTATAAGGAAATTCTCTTGACTTGTAATCGTGAAACAAAAGCTCAATTTTACTTACTTTTAAGTATAAGGCCATAAGACTTGTCTCATCAAAAGGCAAGTATCCAGCCATAAGTACATAGAGAATGACCCCACAAGACCATACATCAGATGCTGTGCCATCATAACCTTTGTCTTTGAGAACCTGGAAAGAAAAATAACATATGCTATCAATATAGAGCAGTAATGCATCATTCCGAGAATTCTATTTCCGCCAAATTAAAGGTGAAATACCTCAGGTGCGACATAATTTGGTGTTCCACAGGCAGTGTGAAGCAGCCCATCACCCTAAAATTAGAAAAATAGTAAGAAAAATGTCTGCCTTCATTATTGTATGTTGCAGAAAAAATCTATTTCCAGTCATAAGCTTTGAATAGTTATCAGTTTCTATAATTCAAGAGAACGAGGCCAGAGTCTACATTTACAGAACGTGTATTTTCACAATGTAAATGGGAGGAAATATGCAATAAATTCAAGTATCAAATAACACATTTCTTGAATTAATCCACTTAGAGAAAGCTGATCCTTACAACATAAACCTACAGGATAGGATGTAAGCAACAATCAAAACATGCTTACCTGCAATTGTTGTGACAGTGCACTCAATCCAAAATCCGAGACTTTAAGAACACCGTGTGAATCAAGAAGAAGGTTCTCGGGCTGCAAAATGCAGAGAAGCCATTAGTGATAAACAACCAAACTCCTAGTTGAACGAGGCAGGAATCAAATATATTTCTCGACACATGCACTCGTTATCAGAAAAATGAATTTAGAAAATTAAGGAAGTTTGGCAAACCTTCAGATCTCTATGGAAAACGCCTCTACTGTGGCAGTAATCCACGGCATTAATAAGCTGCTGGAAATATCTCCTGGCTTCATCCTCTCTAAGTCTCCCATGCTTAGCCTAGGAGCAAAGGGACAATCAAACACTCCTAATTTTTTTTAATTACCGGACACTGCTAACTAATTAAAAACATCATTAATGTACAAGAAAAACTGAAATAAAAATTGGTAACGCGAAATGCAAAACGTAATGATAAATCAGAGAAACTAGCTCAAGCAAAAAATTAATTTCTTACAATCTTGTCAAAGAGCTCTCCTCCGTCAACAAACTCGATAACAATGTAAATCTTAGTTTTGCTTGCCATGACCTGCAAGCAAATCCACAAGTAGCAAAGTAGAGTCAGTCGCATTCATAAAAATTTCAATAAACTTTTCCTTTTTTCAAAAAAACAAAATTTACGTACCTCAAAAATCTTGATGACATTGGGATGTTTAATCAGCTTCATTGTTGATATTTCTCTTTTTAACTGCCAACAAAAATTAAAACAACACAACCATTTTTCTTAATCATTGGTCTAACATTAATGAATCATCATAATTAGAACATCATATACTCCTGGTTCACACAGTACAGAAACTAACAAAACAAAACTCGATATAAAAAAAAATCAAAATGAATATTATTAGAACCTGTTCGACCATCTTGTGACGGAGGACTTGCTCACGGTCGAGAATTTTAATGGCAACAACATCACCGGTTTCAACATTTTTAGCGACCTTGACCTTGGCAAAGCTTCCTTCACCTATGGTCTTCCCTAACTCGTACTTACCTACTCGTGTTCTCGTCCCCTGTCCCTTAGCACTCATGATTATTTATTTGTTTGTTAATAGAGAATGAAATTGTCCGATCAACTACTGACTTCGTTTTTGTTGTTGTTGTTTTATATAAACGGAGTGGCTTTTGTTTGGATCAGAAGAAGAAGAAGAGAGGAGGGAAATTTCGAGGATGGTGCGATACTGCAGGAGAGATAACGCGGGTCCCTGAGCAGAGAGGAAAGAATATTATTATACGTAACGTAATCTACCACCATTCAATCAAAATATCAATGTTTCCGTGTCTGAAAATTTTTTATATATAATTTTTGCTCTTTTCTTTTAATGAGTCGTATGTCATATGATAAATATTATTTTTAAAAAAAAAAATTATTTTACCCATCAACATATAAAAAAATTTAATTTTAACCGAAAAAAAAAACAGGTTGAACTGAATAAAAAAGAGGTACCAAGAGAGGATTCGGATATGTAGAGCCTGTGAATTTACCTACTCGGCCTTTACATAAGCTTCTCGTATTCTTTCCAAAATTGAATTACAAAATAAGATAAAATAAAGGAAAATAGCTTAATTCCTTACAGGGGTGTTTCCCATACGTTGCAAGTGTCGTGTCATCCTAGTTATCGAAAATTAACCTGCCGTTTACTCTTTTTTATGCTCTCAACTCAAGGCAAGGACCTCATAGGTAGCGTGTATAAAATTCATACCATTTAATTTAAATCATCAAATTTAGCATGAAAATTTCAATTTAAATATATAATTTTATATTTTTAAAATCAACCTAATGAACATGATTCATCGTCATTTAAATAAAAAAATCATTAATATAATTCTCAAAACCAATTTACTCTCATTTTTTTTCTTTCAGTTAAAAAAGATTATCTTATGAAGGAAAATCCACACGTGTGCCTGTCACATTTTCACTAAACACATAACAGGGTGGACAAATTAGGAGGGTGCATGTCCTGATTGGACATTACGCGGAATAGGGGGACCATCACAAAGACGAAGATAACTGAAAGGCAGCTATTAGATAGAAACTACCTACAATGCAATCTTGTCTTGTTTCAATAATGGAGAACGGCCAGAGGTTTTTAGTCACTATCTGATGGGGAATTTGTTGACCACGAGCCTCTCCTGTCTAGGCTTTACTTACTTTTTATTGTGTGTTTTTTTAATTAAAATAATATTTTTTTTATTTTTCACATTTATTCTTAACATGATTGAAAATATAAAAAAAATCAATTTAAAATTAAAAAATCAATTTTTTTTTAAAAAAAATCTTTTAAAACGTGGAAGGAAACCTTTGATTTTTCAATCCCTTCCTTTTCAATATCGATTTCCATTCCATGAGCGGTTTCATCTGGGTACTCTCCTTGGGACCTTGACGAACTTTGCCCACTCGTTCTTGAGTGGAGACGGATTTCCCTTGACCACGACTGCGATGATAAAATGTGACCCAGAAGAAAAGAGAGTAAGAGTAGGCCTAAGTGGTGGTGGTCGACCAAACGAATCTGAGGTGTTCATGTGACTGTCATTACGGGACTCGACAAGAAGATGACGATGTAACGTACTAGGTTGAATTGTTGTGTATTTGGCCTAATTTAGTTGAGCAAATGCTATGTAACAAATAAATTATACAATTGTTTTTACGCCAACTGGTGTGACAAGCAAGTTTTTTTGGTATCATTCTAGACCTAACCTGGTTCTATACCTAAGTTCATTTCTTATTACTTACCATATTTGTTGTCAAGTATGAAGTTTTATGTGACTTGTTTGTGTAGACCCTCTTCAGTTACTAGGCCTGGAATGGCTCCTTGGGGGATGACTAAGCCTAGACCCAAAGGGACCGTACTAGATCTGCTGATTTTCTAACTGGTTGCCAATTATATAAGACAATCTTGCTGAGCTTGCTTGGCCCAGGCTTGGCTTACGTGTGCATGAGGGGTTGCTTTGAACCGGAAAGGCATAAGAATCCGACAGTAGATAGGAGTTAGGGGTTTTCCGTTGTTAAATCCGAATAACAAATGGGCTTCCATTCTGCAAAGGGATATTACACCGAGCAGGCCAAGGCCCAAGTTCCTTGTTTTAAGAGTTCATAGTCATTGGTAATTTGTCCTCCTCTTCTCTGTCTATTATCCGAAAGATTCGAAACTAGAGCCAATCAGCTGTTTATAATCAACTTCAAAAAATAATACCACGCTAGTTGTACTTGCTAAGGATCGGGTGGAATTAGTTTTCTTCTTCTTCTTTTTCCCAAGTTATATTCAAGCATAAGTTCTAGCCATAGATTAAACTAATTCATTAGCTTGTGCTACACCGCTAGCTTTTTTTTTTAATATAAAAAAACTATATCTAAGCATTATTTTGTATTTTTTTAAAATAATGATGATTAATGCAAGATTCTACACATATTGAATTACACCTTCAATCATCAAGATTTGACATGAATTAGATGATTTATTTTTTCATTGAAATGATGATGTATTATATTTTTTTTAAAATATTAAAATAATTATGTATTAGATTGTTCTGAGTTATTTCAGATTAATCATTCAAACTTGCGATCCAGGTTATAAGATCACAACAACTCCGTAAAAAACAAATTAAAACAAATAATAATGATTAATCCCAATATAATTCAATGTTGAAATGTGAAATTTAAAATAAAAATATTCAATTAAAAAAATAAAAAAAACTCAAGTGAACCTAAATCAGCCTGTTAAATTTATGATTCGGGTCGTTTATTCTACTAGATTTAATTATTTTTTATTTTTTTAATTATTTTTTATTGAACTACACAACAATAACAATGGATGTATGACTCTTTTTTCTATCAAATCAAAAAAACATAAACAAGAATAAACGTAATAAGCGTGTAGGATTGAAAAACAAAATGACATGTTTTGCAAGTATCAAATAAAAAAAAGATATTTAAATAACAAGCGATGATTTAAAAAAAATAAAACTTTAAAGGGGTTAAAATACATTAAGTAAAAAAAAACAATGCCCTAGCAAATTGTTAATTCACCTTCCCTAAATAAAGTAAAGCATCCCTAAATACAACTGACCAAGATGAAGCCTGTTACGGCATTGCAGGCAAAATGCATTTCGATCGGAGAAGAGCTCAGCTCGGTACAAGTTAATCTAATACGTCCAGTGCAAAAGGTGCGGCTAAAGCGCTTCACGAATCGTGATATTTGGGAGCTAGTTTCAATTTTCTTTTTTTTTTAATTTAATTTTTTAAAATTAATTTATTTAGTATTTCTTAATATTAATATGTTAATTTTGAAAATAAAAAATATTATTTTTATATTTTTTAAAATAAAAAACACTTTAAAATATAACCATTGTATTAAATTACTGTTGTATTGTATCCCCTGCTCCAGAGGTAAAATCTACATGGTATTTGGTACATATTAGAGACTAGTTTTATGACATGATTTTAAATTTTATGAGCTGATTTTTGTTTGGTTCTAGTTTAGAATTAATTCTTTAAGGGTTAGTTTCATCAAATTTAATTGATTTAAAAAATAATTTAAATTATCACTAAAAACATATTTCAATTATATTGATCTGAATTTTAAAATTTTACCTACAAAACCAATAATTTGAATTAGAGACTCCATTGACTTTAATAAGTCTATTTTTAAACTATTTTTTATTTAATAATATGTAAAATTAAAAATCAACCAAATATAAAATGTTTATCTTAGACTATAACAACCTCATAAAAAACAAGTTAAAACAAATTATAAAAATCCTAATTGTATTAGAAATTAACCGAGTTCATCTATTAAAAGAAAAAATTTGAGTGAGTGAAAATGACATTTTACATTTATTTATTTATTTATTTTTCTTTCAGTAATATTTTCTTGGTAATCCCATCACTGAACGTCTAAAGAATACAAATTAGTATTCACAAAGTGAAGATCTGAGTATTGATGATGTTTGGAACATGTTTCGTATTACTGTGTTACGTTATTTGGGGTTATTATATTGTGTGCTGCATTATCTTGTATTATTTGATATTGTACCGAGAAATAAAAACAGTGTTTAATATAATTAGTTATTTAATTATGCTTATAAATAATTAAAATAGTTAAATAATATTTAGTTAAATCTGATTGTTATGTTTTTTAAATTGAAAATGACTAATAAGGACTCTTGCTAAAAATATTTAAACAAATACATTAAATGATTCGTGACTTCTTATTAAATTTACATAATATATGAACATGTTTTTTTTATAGAAATAATTTTTAAATAAATATTATATATAAATAATATAAATATTTTTTAAATAAAATTATATAAAATATTAGTGTATTCGTTACAAGTAGTTTTTTTTTTTTAAAAAAAGGGAAATAAAGATTATTCCTTTTTTTTCTTGAAATTTTTTTAACCCGAGCCCAACTGTTTCCTGGAAACAAACAAGCCACCGGTCAGAAAATCCACAAAGTCATCAATATTAAAAAGACAAATCGAATCTACCCCACATAGCTTCATCGACCACTAGTGTTAAAGCCTCCGACGTAATCCTTTTTCTTCTTTAAATAAGTAATCATTTTACAAATGACAACTTCGATAAAAAGGCACGTCTGGTTATAGCTCAAATATCAGTCTTCTGTTATACCACTTAACATAGACCAATACCTTTGTCATGGGGCTCTTGCCTTCTTAGCAGGTCCTCTGTGTGTGTGTGTGTGTCTATATATATATATATCACTGCTCGTCTCATTTTGCAAGCGGCTCTTTAATCTGTCTCTCTAACACCATATTAATTTAACAAATTCAATACACCTCCAATTCTCCTCCAAACCAAGGTGAGTTCTTCGGTTCGTTGTGCTTAATATATAGATGATGAATGATAGTTCAATCTTTTTCTTCGTTCTTGAATTCCAGGGGATCCGGGCCCGATCAGTTGGTTTTGGTTGATGGGAGCATTCAAGAAAGACAAGTATGAGGCGATCCAAGAGTGTTCCGAGAAGAAAGTGAAGGCATACATAATTTGTGTGTGGTCATTTTTGGTGAGTATGGCAGGAGGATTACTACTGCTTTGGTGGGATTATGAATATCACCCTACAAACAGTCAGCTGTGGATGGTGCCCTTCGGTCTCATTCTGTTTGTTACTCCGGTAATTGCTTGTTTCGCTGTTGTCGTCTCCGAGGCCTGTAAAAACTATAAGGTAGATGATGACAACTCTCAGAAAACGAGTGGACTTGATGTTTAGGTTAGGTGACTCAGTTGATGCTGAAAGAAACTATAAAGAAATCGCAAGTGATTCGATACATGTGTGTTTTAGTTGCTTGGTTGTTAGAAACGTTACTTGTAGGTTTTTACTCGTGTAGGATTTGCTTGCATGCGCATGACAGTAGTTTAAAGCAAGATTTTATATATGCTTAATGCCAGTTTTCAGTTCTTAAGAATTTAGATTTATATATATATATCTAGAGTAAGACTTGAATTGGAGACCACCTTGCCATGGGGGACGAGCTAAAATGCTCACCAGTAACTTATACTGCAAATTAAATTAAGTTTATTAGGGCAATGCCATGTAACAAATTAACAAACCGTGGTATCTTGAGATGTTGATTAGTTGGTGGATGCATGTGTTAATAGATAACGTAAGCGAATATCTCAGTAGTCTTTTGCGTTCTAATGAAGTTAAGAACAAATAAAGGACAGCTGTTTCAGATCATAGGCGTGAAATGTGATGGTGGGCATCAACTTGTCGTTTTAATACAGCAATGACAGCAACTGATATAGAAGCAATTATATTATAATCTGTTGAAAATCAAAGGTCATTATATCAGGAATGGTTTGCGGAGGCAAGGACCTTGCCTCCCCCAGTCTAATCTTCCCATCTGTTCTTTGGTTATAGTTTATTCAAATACGAGTATGTCCTGATTGAAAGGATTCACGAAGATTTTACATGCATGTGCACGCTCAATTTCGAAGAAAAACATGGAACTCTAATGTCAATAGCTGGTGGCTCAAATGGCACTCATCATACACCCCTCTTCCGAATTTCCAGTAAGTATAATTTGGGTTTGAAACTCTCGTTCATAACAAGAAAAAAAGGTGCAACTGGGGGTGAAGGACCAACGCCAAAGCAAGAATATGAATGTTTGATCAAGATTGTGCAAGGAAATCAAAAGAATTTTGATAGAGAGCAAAAGATGCTGGTAGAATTTCATGTTACCTTACAGGGGTTTGAAAACTGGTTCATCGAACAAAATAATACCTACATATCTAATACATTTTGATGAATTATAATATGAAAGAGAAATCAACAAGTCAATATACCAAATATATTTTGCGGAATTTAAATGGAGGAGAAGAATAGAGAAGTCAATGTAAATAAATTTTGGATTTGCAACATGATTGATGAACACAGAAGGAGACCACATAATTAAGAGGATGGCAGAAAAATTGCCATCAAATCTACAAAACTGCACACACTTGTGCAATGGCCAAAATTGTAGATTTTGCAATGCCATTCCAATGTAATAGTTATATCATCAGATACTACATACTTCCCACTTTGCTAAATAGCACATAAGTTATCCTTCTGATATGATACCCACTCCAAAAATCAACATCCCATGGCAAAGCAAATATATTCGTGGCTGCCCCTAAATTTCATATGCATCTTCTCATAACCAAGGTTATGAATAAATGGAGTAGAATGGACTGAACCTTTTTCATCCCGTGTTCACTGCGTTTCCAGAAACTCCAGCAGTGGAAAGAGGAAGGATCATGACCTCAACAAGCCTCAGGATTCCAGATCTGCGCGTATTGGAAAATCTAGGCCATGAAGTGCAGGTATTTTATCCACATCCTCCTTGGAGAATAATGGAAAGAACCACAGTGCCTTCTTTGTGCCAAAAACCTTTTAAGAAAAAAATAGGAGCAATGACAAATTTATTCTTAGCAAAAGAGCTGAAAACAAGGGCCAAAAGTCTATCTCTAGAAATGGCAGCCTTCAGAACTACATATTCACCCCGAAAGCTAAGATATGAAGTTCCCTAGAAGCAGAATAATCCTTCTTTTTTTCAGTTCCAAATCTTGCAAACACAGATCAATTGTTTAGAGGTGTGATCAACGAGTGCAAAATTGTAGATTAGCACATATAAACTGGTAGTTAAAGTTGTCTATTATCTGCCAAACAAGAGACATTCTTTCACCAGGTACTATGCAGATACAAGAAAGATAGATATAAAGAAGCACAACAGGTATCACCTGTTCAAAATTCTTCTTCCTGCCTAAGTCGTACTTCCACCTGGCTACTCCTTTCTTCTCATAAACCTGAGTGTGATCTTCGAAAGATTACATGCAGTATTCAAGGAGTAACATATGCTGGACCTATTTCTTTACTCTTATGCTAAATGTGTGGCATGTCAAAAAATGAATTAAATAGTTGAAAGAGGCCATCACAGCATTTTCACAGCATGCGAGGCCATTAATTATGCATTTCATAGACATGCCTTCGCTCTTAAAAAAAACCATGCTTTTGCTTTGTCATGATTCAGCTGACTCTCATCAAAATAACACAAATTTCATGTATCATGACCTCTTGCAGCTTGAGGGACATACATCAATAAGCATGCAGTTACACAGAAAATAACAGTTTTTTTCTTTCTTACCTCTATTGAGGTGGTGTTGCTTGATACAAGAGATGCGTGCATAACCAGGAAACAAAGAAGACTGAGAGCAAAAGCCAAATTAAGAACTGCATCAAGGTACACAATCTGTGAGGCATAAGGGGAACAATGAGAATGCCAGGCTAAAACATGAAAATGAAAATCATTAACATGAAGGGATAGTTTACCAAAAGCCAAAAAGATGACTGCTAGATCACCGGGAGAGCTGGAATGATTCTTGGCTTTGCCGAAGAAGTTGATGAAACCAGGCAACAATACTAGAGTATCCATTGTCGTCACCATGAATGTGTATAGCTTCAGGGAAAAGAAAGAGGTTGATAGCTATGAAAAGTTAAGTCAGAGAAGAACAGAAAGAAGAGAGAACCCCTATGGCCTAACCAACATCCAAACTTCTTGATATTCAATGAACAATCAAGCGAGCTTTCCATGTACTTCAAACACATATGCCAAATATAACACAATCAAATGGCCTCTGACATTCAAGAACCACCTAAAGTCAGGTAGTTTGACCAGCATTCCTAATCTTCAGTATCTACTGAATTCATCAGCTTACCAAATATCAAAAGCATCATTGAAGGCAAATCAAAGCAAGAAATAAATCTATCCAAAACTTCTTGATATTCAATGAACAATCAAGCGAGCTTTCCATGTACTTCAAACACATATGCCAAATATAACACAATCAAATGGCCTCTGACATTCAAGAACCACCTAAAGTCAGGTAGTTTGACCAGCATTCCCAATCTTCAGTAAGTATTCAGTATCTACTGAATCCATCAACTTGCCAAATATCAAAAGTATCATTGAAGGCAAATCAAAGAAAGAAATAAATCTATCACTAATCCTATGATGGGTTTTCAACAGAGTTAAAAAATGATGTCTGATTGCATAGCATCAACAAGACTTCAAGTGCAGAACTGGGGGTGCATTCATTTGTTCAGCTCCCAAACACATCTTACCAACTCACTCATAATAAATTCCAATTATCCCTACAGGTTTATAAATCAACTTCGAAGATGCAATCAGTCATACAAATTACCAGTTTTGAAAAAAAATAGTTTCTGTAGTCACAAGTAATTTATAAGTTGACTTGAAAGGTAGAATTGAAATTACCAAGAAAAGAAGAAAAAACTTGTAGTTACGTGCTCCAACACAATTCACCACCCAAACACAATGGTGATCCATCTTGAGAACACATCTTTGGCCTACAGAATAGAGAATACAATATCAAAAAGTTCTTAAAAAATTGATTCTTTATGACATAATAGCAGTCCACAAAATTGCAGCGATGCAAAGAAAAACATCCAATGACACATCTAGCACATGCAAAATATTAGCATAACAGAAACTAACCAAGAACATTGAAAATACCAAGCACTTAAAAGTTAAAAATGATGGCCTACAAACAGAGCAATGATGACAACGCGGCGGCTTTCCATTCTGGCAGTGATTGCAAAACGCTCTGCGATCCAATCCATCAGTAGCAACTACACAATCTGACCTATCATTCAATGAAGAACCAGTCTCCAAAGCCTCCTCTGGAAGTACAGCTCTCCAATTTTCAGGCACAGAACCAGGATCCTTGGAAACCACCGTAAAATAGCTCCACAGTAGCATTATAAGCTGCAGAAAAAAAAATAAGGCAGATTCACCCTCTATTTTTCACTTTAATCCCAAAAACCCAACAGTTAAACAAACAAACTCAAGATTACCAGAAAATGAAAGATCATGATAATAGCAAAAGCCAAAACAGAATGGGCTCCACCGCGAAGTAACTGTGGGCCACAGGTAACAATTACAACGGCGTGGTATGAGACGGCGACTATGGCGGCAACTAGAAGGATCATTAAGTAGCCGAGGACTTTGAGGCCAGAACATAATTTGAATACGTTTATTTCCATATTAAAGAGGCAATTACTGCTGCTGCTGCCGCTGCCGCTGCTGTTGCTGCTGCTTGCAGTGAGCGGTCTGATTTCGAGAGGGATGACTGGAACGGGTCTTCGGGTTCGAGGAGGGAATAGGCGTTTCAAGATAGTCCGAGCCAGGTTTGAGGATGGGATTCAACTTAATTGATTTTCGGGTTTATGGAAGGAGTGGATCAGAATGTTTAATTCTGGGCAGGGAGACGAAAACGTGTTTGGGAGGGTTGGTGTCGGAGGCGGGTGTACTGGCGGTGTTTGCCTTCATTATCACTCAAGTGAACGGTGGCCCACTTTCTATTAACTCGTCATTAAAATTTTAAGGAAACCACAAATTAGTCCTTGATAGATCACCATTTTGTTTATTGAGTTCCAAACCTTTTTAAAAACTTAAGACACACATTAATGAAGGCTCAAATTAATGAAATGATTATTTTGTCTTTTAAAAAAAACATTAAACCTTTATTGAAGGTAATACTAGATTTTTTAAGGTCTATTAATTATTTTAGAATGATTGGGTATAAGACAGTTTTTTCACCTTCTTTCAAACATGGTAAAATAGTTGAACTACCTTAAAAAAAACAAAATAACATATAGAAGCTTTTTTGAATTTTCACTTTTTAAAGAAGAATGAAATGATTTAATTATCTTTGGGTTTTTATAATTTCATTTTATTTTTTTAATTACAATCAAGTTGAAAAAAGAACACTTTATTATTTTAATAAATATAAAATATTATTTTAAAACCAAAAGTGGCTAGCACAAGGCATGTGACAGCATGTGGGATACCCCGCACCCTTTATTCGACACGTGAGGGATTATGCAACAACCAAAAAAATCTTTCAAGGCAGTGTTTGAATCATCTCGACTGTCCTTCCATTCCTGAGTGACACGTATGGCCAACAAACCTTTAATTTGATTGCAATGACATTTTTTCCCCTAATTTTCTCTCTTCTCCTCGATTTTCCCATTTAACTCTCCAAGTTTTCAATGAAGCCCTTTAATTTATTTTTTCTTCATACTTAGTTCATTTTCTTTTGATTACTAATTATTTTATTTGAAATAATTTATAAATTTATATTTTTTTTTCAATTTCATCATCTTTTAATTTTTTTATCTGTCAAATTTGATCATAATTCTTTTGATTACTATTTATTTTATATGAGATAGTTTTTAAAATTGAGTTTCTCTTACGAATTCATACTCCTTTAGTTTTCTTTCCTATCAAATTCGATCATTATTCTTTTGATTGTTATTTTTTTTACTTTGATAAATTTTTTAAATTAATTTTTTTATTTCATCCTTCAACATTAAATTGATTGATAATTGAGCTTCTTGATTAAGCTCAAGCTTAGGATTTCATGGGTTATGAGTTTGAAAAATTAACCAAGGTTTAGGAAATTCATCCGGGTTTGCTTGATAAAATTTTTAAATTTATATGATTAAATTAACCAAACTTATTAAATTCAGTCAAATCAATAATCCATGTCTCGTGTTTTTCTTTCTTCTTTAAAAAAACTACTATCGCCTAAACATCCTTTTTAATGCTAGAAAAAACTTAACTTCCATGATACTCTTATCACACGAGCTCCTTTCGTGAAAGTTTCAGCTATAGATGCATTTCCTAACATCAACGAGAAATATCCTTACCTATACACCAATAACTTAACTCATGAATTTAACAACCATGCTAAAAACATTATCCATGCGCAAACACTTTATACTTCCACACATACTAATTTCAAACTCTATAAAATCAATCAAACTTGACATGCAATTTATCTAACTTGCATATTTAATTTAACACTATCTCATTCGAATCACTATCGACACATAAAACATTGAAATAATACAAATTAACCAATTTATCAAGTATGACATCTTAGATTTCACCTTAAAATTCTCTAACTAATAATTTGGCCAGTTTTGACAACTTATAATTTATCATATCTTTTTTAATTTCATTCTTAAGCACATTCATTTTAATATGTAGCGCTTTAATGACACCAAACACAATGCAATTTAATAACTTTTAAACTAACTCTACATCAAACACAATCAAATTTAATACCTTTTAAACAAATTCTAAACCTTTATAAATGCCAATCATGTTCACTCATACATTTTAAACAATTTTTAACTTTCATACATGCTAATTATACATTCAACCAACAATTATATTTCAATTTAATTTAAAAGGCTTTTACATTGATTCATAATCATTCAATATCATAAAATTTTACATATATAACTTTTTTCAAAATACACATACAACGTGTAATTTACATATTCAACCAAAAAACTTATCCCGAACATAATTTCTCATACTCGTACATTTAATGAACAAACATTATCACAACATTTAGGTAAAATTCTTATCTCTCCCGATTACTCCTCTTGGCCAACTATATATTAACATTTTGATCATTGTTTTTATTCAAATCCTTCTTTGAATTCCCTAAAAAAAAAACATTTTCATGCCTATCTACTCAAACTATTTCTAAATAACCATTTTTTCAAATTTATCACAGTCCTTAGAATTGGAGATTTCTCCTTTTCTCCCAAAACAAGATAAAATGAACTTTAGAGAGAAATGAGTCATTTACCTTAGCTAAAACAACCCAAATTGACAAGTTTTTTTGCCAATCTTTTTCAAGCTTTTCTTCTCCTCCACCAATTTAAACTTTCTTTCTCTATAACTTTCAAATCCATAACTTGTTTTCTCTCGAAAATTTTCTATTTAATTAGTTTTCTCTACTGATAATCACTCCCTGCACTCTCCAAACCCACCATTTAGAGAGAACAAAGTTGAATTTTGAAGGAAAAAAGAAAGGAAATGAAGCTTTCTTTCTCTCCAATAGCCATCTACCACTATTTGTAGGAGGAGAAGGAATTTTTGTTATAGGCCATCAATACTTTTTACATAATGATTTATTGCTTTATCTTGTCGAGATATTTAACTAACTCACAAGAGACTTCCACCCATACTTATAATAATTTCCTTCCGAGTTTATTATTTTATTTAAATGTTTTTGTCAAGAATTTACACTTTATTTTTATATTGGTTTATGAATTTTAGATCGAGAGTTTACAAAAAACCTGCTATATTTTTATTTATGGATCAACTAATAGACACTCTTATCGATATTTTAACCATCTTCTTTTCATTTTCCACACTTTAAGCAATGAAATCCAATTAGAAAGATTCCCTATTATCATAGAAAAAGTTCTTTTTTTAATACATGCCTTTGATTCTTTCAATGTCTTTTTTTTAAAATTTCAAAAGAGGAACAATATGGGATTTAACAATTTTATATATTTCACGCACTAGTCACTTTGTTTTAATAATTTTCAATAGCTCATTATTACAAAACTGCTATACCTTTCGTTAGCATATTTTTTTTGGTGTTTTTGAGATTGTGGTAGTGGTAACGGTTTAAAGTGTTTTCCGCTTAGAAATACATCAAAATAAAGTTTTTTTATTTTTTAAAAATAATTTTTGATATCAGCACATGAAAACGATCTGAAACCATAAAAAAAATTTTATTTTAAGCAAAAAAAAATTAAAATTAAAATTCAAAATTTGAGGAAACGCAAACCGCGTTCCCAAAAATTTTTAAAAATTTTTTTTGATTAAAATGAATTTTTTTTTATATGTTTTCAGATCGTTTTGATGTGCTGATGTCAAAAATAATTTTAAAAAAAATAAAAAAATTTATTTGATGCATTTCTAAGTGACAAGCACTTTGAACCGCTACTGTTACTACAATCTCAAACAGACCCTTAATCTTGAAGTAGAACCACCGGTTCATCCATTTTCCATATTTTCACTTTCATAGTTAAAAAGATACATTTGAGAAATTAATTCAATGGACTAGTTTGATAGTTGAAGAATTTTTGTTTTATAATTTTAAGATTACATATAAGCCTATTTAAATTATGTTGTCAAGTATTGATGCATAAAAAAATGATATCACAAACAAAAAGTTTTACGTGAGTGATTCATATAGATCATATTTTTCTTTTATTGATGTTTCTACTAGTTAACAAGCTTTCAAAAACGATTAAGATTTAATTTCTTGATTTCTAACTTCAATTTTTATAAACTTATAAATTATTAGTAAAAATTATTATCTTGGTTCATTAACAAGGATTTAGGTAAGTCATTGAAAACCTCTTAAATCACTTTATTACTTGAGTTGGATTGATATCCGAAAAAATATACTATAAGACATCACTCTTAACTTAGAAAAAGGATATTGTGTTTTATTAAAGAGTTTAAGATTAAAAAAAAATAAGATTTAAGATACAAGTAAAAAAAAATTTGGTAACAAAAAAAGATATTGTCATTGTATTTTACATTGCCTTGTCAACATCACTTAGAAAATAAAATTATTAGGTTTCTAGAAAATAAAATTATAATGACGGAATTAAGTTGCTTAATTTCAGGTCACTAACTACGACTAGGGAATTGACAAACTATTACCTCCTGATAAGAAATAAGGATGTATGAAAATACGGTAGTAGTTGTTTTTTAAAGTGTTTTTTAATTAAATATGTATTAAAATAATATTTTTTTAAAAAAATTATTTTTTATATAGCACATTAAAACAATTAAAAAATATAAAAAATTAATTTTAAATTAAAAAAATTTAAATTTTGGTCAATTAATTTGAAATGTAATACCAAACGAGGCTAAGTAGTCGATGGTTGCCGTTTGATATTGTGGTTGGAACTGTGTTTTGTTCCAACCACAAAAAAATAGTTATTTGGTTAATATTTTAAATGCAGATTTGGGAGATGGATCCCACTAAAAATTGTGTTTCTACCACCGGTTTTGATGAAGCAGAAAATTGTTGCTTTTCACTTTTCATTGCTGCCTGTTGCCATGTCCTGCACTGTTAACTTCTTAAGCTTTCTCTATCAGGATGATCCTCTACACCAGTGTTATCATCAACTTAATGATCCAAAACCAAAATTTTTTTCTGGGTAAAAATCGAGTCACCCCAGGAAGGTTTAATTAGACAATAATTATCACAAAATAGTTTCATGTCCAAGCAAACACCACAACAAGAACACTTCAAATCCTCCTCACCATTTTCACCTAACTTACCACCCCAAATCTTGAAGGTCACGAAGTTGCTTCATCCAAGGGAAAAAAGCAAACTTGTTCAAGGATTCACAATGAGATGAGAATGAGCAGTCCTCACACATATCTTGCGAGACTGATCAGAATCCATTCAAGGATTGCATAGACTAGGAGAGTGATCTTGTTGGTGTTTCTGTTCAGCATGGTTGCAAACTTGTTACCGGCCATGGACCTGCTCTGTTTTTCTTGCTATGTACAAGGAAAGAGATGGAGTTGGGTAAGATATCAAAAGATAATTTATCAAAGGTGAAGTTAAATGGCTTTAAGATAGAGAAAAGGGGGACATTGAATGTTAATTCACTTGGCACAGTTGAATTAATTCACGGGTCGTTAATAGTGTTATTTGCAGATTTTTATCGTAATTCTAATTTTATTTTTGATAATATTTTACATAATATTATTGCGCCATTAAAAAATCAAGAAAACTATAGTTTTTATCGGACATAATGAAATTATATACAATTTGATAAGACAATAAAAAATATTTGATATAAGTATTATTTATTTCATGATGTAATAGCAGTAGTTAAACCATCAATATTTTACCTAATATTATTGCACCCTTAAAAAATCAAGAAAACTATAGTTTTTATCGGACGTGATGAAATTATAGATAGTTTAATGAAACAATAAAAAATATTTGATATAAGTATTATTTATTTTATGATGTAATAGCAGTAGTTAAATCTACAATAATTAAATTTAAAACCATCAATATATATATAAATTATTTTTTAATCTCAATTTGAAAAGCATTTTTAATCAAACATATTAAACTACTTTTTGTTCAATCTTAATTTCAACCATAATTTTAACTAAACATATATTTTTCTAAACCAATCTTAACTAAATGTACTTTTTATAAAATAATTTTTTTCAAATCACAACCACAACAACTACCATAATATCAAATACACTCAATTTTTTAAGTCCTTGACCAACCAAGAGGATACAAATTCCGGTGTATTTGTAGTGTATATACTTCTGATTTTAAATATTTTTAGTTTTAAAAAATAATAAATTAATTTTTTTAGTATTTTATAATAGTTTTAATTTGTTGAAATTAAAATTTTATTTTTAATATTTTTTTAAAAATATCAGTGTTAAAAATAGAAAGTTTAATATTTTCGAACACTATTTTAAAAACGGATCAAATCTAGTATATCGTGTTTGGTGAAAAAATAAAGCAGACTATTATTTCTGCCTGCTCTGTCTTCAATTCCAGAAACCTTGTGGATCCACCCCCTCTCTTCAAAATATACTCTCTCGCCATCTCACAAGTGCTCCCCTACCCCACCTCTCTCTCCATATATTTTAAATATATAAAAAAGCTCTATTTTTGGTTGCCTCTCCTTAATCAGGGTTTATCAATTTGGGGATTTTTCTGGGAATTAGGGTTAGGGCTTGAGCAAGCAAAGTAAATTAAACAAGATGCAGCAGCCACCGCAAATGATTCCTGTCATTTCTCCATTTCCACCAACAAACATCACCACTGAGCAGATCCAAAAGGTAGTATCCTTTTGTATTTCTTCCTTTATTCCATGCATATGCTGTGTTATGGTATTTGGGTGGTTTTGTTTTTTTGACTGATAGATTTGGGGGTCTTTGATGACGGTGTTGTATTCGATTTGGACTTTTGGGGGTTTTATTTCTTTATTAAACCAATATTCGAAGCTGATAAGTGGCACCAGTAATGAGTAATCGTTAGGTGAGTCAATAAATAGCCAATTGATTACCTCTTAAATATTCTCCAATTCAGGAGATGGGCTTTTTTTTTTATTCATTCTATTCATATAACTTGTCATCACTATAATCAAGGCTCCATTGTCTTTCTCTTTATCTTGTGGCACTAATAGCTTTCCAAAAATCCATGACGCTTAAACTAGTTGGTTAATGGTCATGCAGATTTGTGGCTATCGTGACAGATTTTGTATAGATGGCAGCTTAATGCCAATTAAGAAGGGAGTCTAGTTAATTTCATCTCAGGGTGTTTATTTGTGATTTTTTGTTTGTCCATGTAAACCACACATGATAGTTGAGAATAGGAGGAAAGAAGGGGATTGTTTGTAAACTATTAAGTTGTACATTAGATCTTAGAAGTTTCAGCTATTCAAGCTCGTTTTGGAATTAATTTACTGAAATTTGTACGTGTCAAAGCAATCTTTTAGAACCTTCTATCGCTGCAAATTTCTGCATTTATCGTGTGCATGCTTGTATCTTGAAACCGTTTTATCTTCAAGTAATCCTCAATATTCATATATGCAGATTCATTATTGCTGCCAGTAAATGTGTTCTCCTAGTTATGAAACATGACCAAATGTGCTATTATATAGCAATACATGAGAATAGTAGAGAATTTACCATTCCATGCATGAATTCAAATTCATGGTTATAGGGTGTGCTAATAGCTGTTTTTATTTATAGGCTCTCGCACCTATTCAAGTTTTGCCTTCCTCTTACTGCCATGTTGAGCAATATTTGATGTTGTTTCCATTTTTAGCTGCTTCTTCATGCTGTCAGAACTCTAGAATGGATTATATGCTGATATTCCTCACGTGATGGTTAATTTGGCCTTGTTAATTCTTGCTGCAGTACCTTGACGAAAACAAAAAGTTGATTTTGGCTATATTGGACAACCAAAACCTTGGAAAACTTGCTGAATGTGCCCAGTAAGTAACTTGTTCTCATGCATGCAAGTTTACACCCATGCTTTTCTATGCTTTCTTAGTTACTGAGTTATTAGCATGCATTTTAAGCATAATGTGAGGTCTGATCCATTAGCAGGATTTGTGGCTGTTTAGGAAACAAAAAGGAAAAAAAATCTAGGTTTTCATGGATGGTGAGGTTGTTTTAAATTTAAGTTTGGTAACTTTTCTCTAACAAAAAAACTGCATCAAATATTAAAAAATCTCCGTCAGAATTAGGGCAAAAACATAGAATTTCTTATTCTGGGACCAGTTCAAAACAGGACTGGATCAATCTCCTGGGTTCGAAATCACCCACTAGCATTTTGAAATTTGCCTAACAATCAAATCCAATACATTCATTTGGTAGTTGGTGTTGGGCATATCTCAGAATGTATTCTTGATTGCCAAATTTAACTTTGGGTCAGTTATATCTTGTCCTGTTGGAAATTAGACTGAACTTGTGGACTCTGGCCAGTACAAGGTCATGCCTTAAATAATATTTTTTTTGTTAATAACAGTGGGGATGGTTATAGTGCATGACACATACTACTGTTGCCATTGCCCCAGAGTGCATGAAGTTATCTTTGCTCTTAGCTCAATCACCTTGTTACTGCAGATTTTTTCTATCATATTATCGGAGATCTTGGTTATTGGTGTACTGCTAGTGGTTCATTGTTCTTGGCAAGAATAAAAACGTCACTTGTAGAAGGTAGGATCTGGTGTTATAAAATATGCGCTTAAAGTCAGTTGGCAGACCAGATGAAATGGAGAGCCATTAGATTGATCTGTGGATCTGAATATATCAGCCAAAGATAGGCTGTGCTCATATTAAAATCACTGAGAACTTCAATTTTATTTCCCTTTTTTAGAATGCTTATTTTTTCAAGAAAAAAATTGTATGGAAAAAATGCATGTTGGTTCCTATTTATTTATGTAATTTCATTGCCAACTTTCCTAAGGTGTACATATAAAATTTCAATGAACTAGGTATCAAGCCCAGCTGCAGAAGAATTTGATGTATTTGGCTGCAATTGCTGATGCCCAACCACAGGCACCAGCAATGCCTCCCCAGGTGGATAGTAGTCATAACTGTGACTGGTCTTTTTCAATTCTCTTACTCTGCATGTGCTCATTGATACCATTGCTTTCAGATGGCCCCGCATCCTGCAATGCAACAAGGGGCATATTACATGCAACATCCTCCGGCAGCTGCAATGGCTCAGCAGCCAGGTGTTTTCCCCCAAAAGATGCTATTACAATTCAATGCTGGACATCAAATGCAGGATCCTCAGCAGTTACACCAACAAGCCATGCAAGGGCAAATAGGAATTAGACCTATAGGGGCTAACAATGGCATGCATCCCATGCACGCTGAGATTGCTCTTGGAAGCAGTGGCCCTTCTGCAAGTGCTGGCACAAATGATGTACGTGGGGGAAGCAAACAGGATGCCTCTGAGGCTGGCACAACCGGTGCTGATGGCCTAGGGGGCTCTGCTGCTGGGCATAATGGTGCTGATGGTTCCGAGGATGCAAAATGATGTGGCTTCTTGAGGGACTCTGTGTTTAATCCCTTTCGTTGTTGATAGTAGGCACCCCGTATTGCAGAACTGGTGTTGTTCTGATGATCTATGCTAGGTTGAGCAAAGAGTTGACTTTATATGTTTCGCTTTAGTGTTGAAAAGTTAGGTAGGTAAGTCATAAGGTCTTAGTATGCCAACGAATCAAAATCAAACCAGGTGTGAGACAGAGGACGTTGTAGCTTGTGTTCTCTAGCTGTATGTCTGTTTTTGTAACAACTTGAAGATGATGCTTGGTATTGTAGAATTTTGGTCTCAAGAAGTCGTCCTTTTTGTGGTAGTTTTGGTCGGCACAATTTTCCTCCAGAATCATTAACCGGCCCTTTCTGAGTTAATAGAGGTATCGTTAGACACACATCACAGCCCGCAAGCCTCTACCAAGCTGTTATGTCTTTATGAGTAAAGCAACTATGGGTTCCAACTTCGACTTGCGAATAATCAGATCGTGCTGGTAAAATAGGCAATCGAATTATTTGAAGCATCGGTGGTCATAATTGAAGCCATTCTGAAGTTATAGCTATAAGATTGTGTAAATGATATAAAAAAGACAAAGGGAACAGGATAAGAAGTCAGGGAATGGAAGAACGTATCTAGGGAAACAAGGGAAAGGAAACAGAGATAATGAATGGCCTTCAACGAACCTGAAAGCGGGAAATAAGGAAACTTCACTAGGAGAAGGCAAAGCCTCGTAAAAAAGGACCTTCATCGTGACCTTGAAGCCATCTTCCTTTTCATATTTGTACTCAAAACATTACATTTTTGGGTTGAATAAGCAAGAATATGTGAGAATCTATATCGGATCGGCTTTGCATAAGCTTGATGAATTGCTGCCCAAGAAACCAAATATCTTTTTACCAAGAAATATATATTTCATCATTCCATGATGTGCCTACTACTTTATTGGCGTATCACCTCGGAACTTAAAATAAAGTTTGAAGGGCTAGCTTCAAGGACATGCTTATCAAGGGGATTAATAAAAACTTAGTTTTTTTTTCTTTTTTTTTTATATGAGTATTACTCGAAAAGAAAATGACATTTGCAGCTCGTTGAATTCTGGACAGCTAAATCTCAAGGAGAGTTATTCCTTCTATGACTGGAATTGAACTACTGACTTCTATATAAAAGGCCATGCATAGTCTCAACAGATATCAAGATGGACGATGACCTTGACCCTTCCAAAACCCCAAAACTTTACTACTTCTGTTGAAGCCCATCACATTTTCCCGGACCTTTTCAACACTCCCCATCTCCATCACCGTCTCCATCTGTGCACTCAAGCCGCAGCCGACTCAAACCACAACACCAATATCTCCAGGCAAAAACTTCATTCCCTTAGAAAAACATGAATGAAGACCGATTACCATCTCCCCGCCATCACCACACCAACAATAAGAAGAAAACAAGATTCGTATTCAGATTCTTGAAATCCCCAACGTTCTACGTTACCCTTTTACTGCTATCCTACGCACTAGGTTACTTATCAGCTCCAAGCTCCTGCTCTTCACTGCGGCCTTTACCATACCCAGAAATCTTGAAGGTCGACGGTGATGACCTCAAAAACCAACTCGACCACTTCCGGGTCAAGACTCACTGTGCCAAACCCCTTCCACCCCAACTTGTCCACGAAACAATTCTAGACCGAGTTTACAACGCCACGTCGCCATATGACAATTTCCCTCCTGCGCACGTTAGAGGCCTCCTCAGAGATAAAAGACTCAAGGGATGGGGCTCATACGGTGAAGTTTTTGAACACCTTATCCAGAAAGTGAAGCCTAAAGTGATTATTGAAGTGGGTACTTTCTTGGGCGCTTCAGCTCTCCACATGGCCGAGTTGACTCGAAAACTCGGGCTCGACTCTCTCATTCTTTGCATTGACGATTTTCGCGGGTGGATCGGGTTCCGTGACCTGGTTGGTTTTGTTAATATGGTAAACGGTGACGTTCTGTTGCTGTATCAGTTCATGCAGAACGTTGTTCAAAACAATGCCACAGCGTCGGTTTTGCCCATACCCTTTTCGAGCGGGTCAACATTGGAGATATTATGTGAGTGGGGTGTGTTTGGTGATTTGATTGAGATTGATGCGGGTCATGATTTTAACTCTGCCTGGGCGGATATTAATCGGGCCTACCGCATCTTAAGACCCGGTGGGGTAATTTTTGGACACGATTATTTTACTGCAGCGGACAATAGAGGCGTGAGGAGAGCAGTAAATTTGTTTGCTCAAATGAACGGGCTTAAGATCCAAACTGATGGACAACACTGGGTGATTGACTCCGCCTGAATTCGGGTTTGCTTGTGCTTGTTCGTTAAAAGTTACCGTTGTTAATTTTGTAAACTTTTGTTAACTGTTGTCGTGACAGGGTAGATTTTGTCAATTTCATAAAAGGACACGTGTGTAAGTGACCAGAGTCAAAGATATGTATCTTTTTAATAAATTTTAGCTTTTGAAGGCTATGCTCGAAAATCTTCATCCACTACATTTAAGAGTGATTAGGTCTGTTATTAGTATGCTTCTTTTTTTAAAATAAAAAAGGCAACTCCACCAGCTATTTGGAATCCTTATTATTATTAAATTCAATTCCAAAAATTAAATCAATTTTTATATTTAAAATATTTTTTAGAATATTGATTTAGATTCAAAACATAAAAAATAGAGGGGAGTTGATTTTGATTTATGTAGGATGTTTGAGGTTTATGGTAAATGGATTGGTCACGGCTATTTTTTTAAAATATCAATTATTTATTATTTAAATTAATTATAACTAAAAACTATAATAAAAATTCAAGAAAATCCATTGATATTAGTTAAATAAGTTTTGTTTGTAAGAGTAATTTAGTTACTTTACTGTATTTTAAAAAGTAAAAATATGAAAAAGTTCATAGACATTAATTAAATAAATGTTTCTCTTATGGGCAATATAGTACTTTAAAAATATAAAAAGATGCAGTTATCCATGATTAAGAATTCCTCATGATAAATATATTAAGTTTGATCATGTTATTGGGATCAAACTCAACGCAAGGGCCACAATGTGATGGGCATCACACTCAAGCCCAAAAAAAGCACTAGATATGGGCCCATTAACTAGGCCTACAAGTATGACCCGACGAGGGTCTAAAAACGTTTTCAAAGTTCATTATGGATTTGCATAAAAAAAACAAATATTTTTTAAATAAATAATAAAAAAAATCAATAATTATCGGCACATCAATTGCAACCTAATATCTCCTAAATTATAAAAAATAAAATAAAATAAAATTGTACACATAATAAACATGCACCTGGAAACTTCTGCTGCGTATTTAACATGTCACGGTCCATGGTCGTGGTTGTTTTCAGAGTAAGGTCACTAAAATGCCTATAGTATGTGGCGGGTCCAAATCCAAAACTTCATCATTGGAAATTTGTGATTCCATTTCATTTTTGACTGCCAACTAGCTAGTGTCGTGTCGGCCCTGCAACGTTGTGTTAGCAGAAGCTATTCGCAACCTAGGCGTCCAAGTCCACATCATCCCGATAAACCTTCGTCTCTGTTTGAAGATATTTATTTGCCTTGTTTTTTCTGCCCCTGTTACTGTTTCCCGCTCTGAATTTGCCATTTCATTTTCTCATAGGGATAGGCAGCTTCAAAGAAAAAGATATCCTCCCATTTATTAATCTTGTATTTTTTTTAAATAAAAAATAATTTAATAAAAGGGTTAAACCAAATAGCCAATTAAAGCCCCATTGATTTGCTGGAAAATAGTTTTTATTTGAAAAGTGAATTATTTTCTGATGTTTGGCAGTATGATGAAAAATAAGTTGAAAAACACTTTTCAATGTTTGGAAAATAACCTATTAATATTTTGTTTTTCTCAAGTTTATTAAAATAATGAGGAACAAATCTCACAAATTAAAAAGTTGAATGAGAATGAAATTGAAAAAAAATATAATTTCATAAATTATCTCAAATAAAATAAATAATAATCAAAATAATAGAGATCAAATCTAAAAAATAAAAAAACATAAAAGATAAAGAAATTAAAATAATAATAAGTAACATTTCATAAATTATTTCAAATAAAATAAGTAATAATAAAAAAATAAGAATCAAATTTGATACATAAAAAATTTCAATAAAAAAATAATAAGAAAAAATAATAATAATTATAAAAATAAAGACCAAAGTTAATATAAAAATTAAATTTTAAGAGATGAAATTGAAAAATAAATATTTAAAACAAAATATATATAGCAATCAAAAGTTTGAGGAATAAATTTAATATAATCAGGAAATAATATGACATTTCTAAATTTTTCACAACTTCTAGAAAGTGTTTCCTGTCTAAATTTTCCAGAAAAATACTTTCTTAAAAGCCAAATCAAATTTTTCTGACTGAAAAATATTTTTTATTTATTAATTTTTTTAATAACAAATAAATATAAAAAATTTTAAAAAATAAACATGTCCTAAATAAACATATTGGGAGGCAATTGACGTGATTAGAAGCCATCAAAACAAAGCTCTGTCAACTCAGAAAAGAGAATTAGCAGAAAGAGATCACACAAACTTTATTTACCAACGAGGCCTCCAGTGTCTGTCAAGGTTCAAGTAGTTATTCAGCCAGCGTTTCGTAAATCCTAAGAGAAAGGCAAC
>Ga0325411_1001280_pt1 | contig 27927 bp, 19 predicted proteins | sample PopdelMetagenome_13_FD_206181 | JGI IMG/M metagenome (GOLD analysis project Ga0325411, IMG submission 206181) | Populus deltoides microbial communities from Bellville, Georgia, United States - Xylem-PdIQD-R4 | ecosystem: Host-associated > Plants > Phyllosphere > Stem > Wood/Secondary xylem...
CGTGGTCATCAATGGAAATGCAATGATGATGAAAAATGCGGTGACACCGAGAATGATGGCAACTTTCTCTAACATTCTGGATGCAACAGGGAACCTTCTGCTAATAAGCTGTGAAACAATGAGAGAAACAAAGATAAGTGTGACACAGACAGAGCGCAAGTAGAACTTAAGATTGGGTTTTGAACGTTGATCAGTTTGTTCATATTCAAGATCAATTTCCAGCGCTGCAGTGAAACAGAAAGCCATGAGTATCTTTGCCCACGGCACACTCTTGTTAACATTATTAGTACTCTCTGTATTGGTTGGTTGCTCGTTGATTTCAATGGAAAGTTGTTGCTGTGGTTGAGGTGTACTTTCTTGGTTGACGGCAAGAGGGAGTACTTGTAGTTGCGTTTCTGGTAACTGCAACTCTTGATCGATAACCGGAGAAGAGATCAGCCGTGCATCTCCGCCCCAGACAAGCTGGGACAGATATGTTGTTGCTGAAACATAGATGCTTTGTGCTATGCCCATGACTGTGTGTGCGGTCTTAGTTATGGTTTGAAATGAAAACAAACCCCTGCAAATGTAGGTATTTTTATAGAGGCAGTATTTGGATTGGAATCGGGTGTCAATATGGGTCTTTAAGGAGTTCCAACAACCGGGTACAAATATATAGAAGAGCCAAGAAACATTTCACTAAGCTAAGATATTTTTTCCCTTAAATATTTATTAATGAAAACCCTATCCCAGTATTATGAAACTCCATTTAGCACGATAAGTAAACTTGTATCCAATCAAATATCTTATATCCAATGTGAATATATGGAAATTGATAAGGTAATTATTTTATGGAAAACATGAGAGAGTCTATATCAAGGTTGCTCCGGGGATATGCTAAATTCAAAATAATTGGATTCGATAATTAACTAAATTCAATAAAATATGGGTCTAGCATGGATTTGACGAGTTCCAGTTCCAGATTCAGTGAGTGACTTTACCATCTTCGAGATTAGCGGGTATCATGCCCAGTTATTATGTTATAATTAGCTAAATTCAATAAAATATGGGTCTAGCTTAATTTTTCGCAGAAATGGATAACGCAAAAATCCACCAAATCTAATCGGGCAAAGTGTTTGAGGCACGTGGAATAAATCAAATGGACACCAAGGCAATGTATGTATCGGGTAATCCTATCCCAGTTGATTCTAATCCATGCTCCTGATTCAAACTATCTGCTAAACCGATTCAGGAATAGTGCTATCTCCAATTTATTTTTCTCATAAGTAATTAATGGAAGGGAAAGATTAATAGCACTGATTAAATTTGAGAGAGAGAGAGAGAGAGATAATGATGGGTCCTTTCATAATTTAATCTTTATACTCTCAAAAGTTGTTTATAAAAGCATTCTCCGATTTTAAATATACTCTTGAATTTAAGAATTTAAGGCTTATTTCGAAAAAAATTATCTAACCCCCCCCCCCCCAAAAAAAAAAAACCAATAATAATAATAATAATAATAATAATAATAATAATAATATGTAGACATTACTAATTTATACTATATTTAATTAATGTATCCTAATATATTTCATTTTGAAACCCTTAATCCTAAAATCCTAGTTCCTATTATATATTTTCAAGGTAGTATAACATGCACAAGTTTAGACACATATGAATTTTCTGGAATTCTAAATCAAGAGATTTCATCATGGACTTAACAACAAATAAGTTTTCTTTTAGCCTCTTCCTTTAAGAGAAAATGCTTCTCGCCCATTCGACAATTCTATCATAACCGGCCTCATTCAACCCATGACCTGATTTTATGGTGAATACCTGTGCAACATGCGATAATTTACTATGATTTATGCAACCATCCCATAATGGTTTGTCAGAATCTTTCAAAAAAAAAAAAACCTGGTCGTGTCTGCATTAGATTCTTCATCTAAAATGATTGGACAGTGAACGACATGACCTTGATTCATTCTTATCACATCCATAACTATATTCCTATTAAAATTACTATTGTCATCTACAATTCCATGCATGTTGCTAGCACTAGAAGTTGACCCAACCATCCATTTTACCATGGTCTTGTGATAAACAAATGGTTCTCCGTGTGTATACCAACACATATATTTCTCCATGAACCCTTTTTTATAGAAGATGCATCGTTACAACATCTATGTCAAGAAACTTTTTATTTTTACACCTCTTGCATGAACACCTAATACCGCCTCCACTAATATTTCTCGGATTAGATGTTGTGTAATTAATAAAACCCTAAACTCCATTACAATAATCCATCCTTCACAATCCTTGGGGTGAATTTCGATACATCCATGATTTCTATCGAATCTATATCAAATAATGATGACAACATGTATTAATTATCTATATTAATTAAATAAATTTGCAAAAATATTTGTATCTCAAGATTATCTAACCTACTTTAATACTTCTTTAAATTCATTATCAATTATCTACATAAATACAAATTTGTACACATTCACAGAAATTACAACTCGGTAATAAAATTGATAAAATATAAAACAAATCCATTAAACAAGTCATTATTTATTTCATTACAACACACCTAAGTAGGTAATTCAATATAAGTTTCTACAATTTACAACCAAATATAATTTTACAAAATATAAAATAAACTCTAACATGTACAAATTATAAATCCATATAACAAGTTTGATTGAGAAAAAATTATAAAACAAGTAAACACCCAAAAGAAATTAACAATTTAAAATTGTATTCAAATTAAAACAGAGGTAGATTTGCTTACTTAAGGTGGATAATCATCAATAAAATTTGAATCAGAACACAGATGCTAATAAACTAAATATTGTGGTGGCTGAAAAAGTTATGGAAGGTTAATTTGTGCTGAGATTGAGGGAGGGAGGGGTGGTTGTTTGTTGCAGAGAAAAATTGGATAAGGAATATTTAGAAATGGTAAGGGGGAGAGAAGGGTCGAGTGTCAGGTCATAAATTAAATATTATCGATGTATTGACCGACAAAATTATTCTGATGGTAACTCTATCAGCAATTCTATTGGTATATATACCACCTCACCGTAAAATTTTCCTTTTTGAATTCCACTGTAATATCATCAATAATTTCATCAATATATATATCGATAGATGTTTTCCATCGGGATATTCACAAACGATATTGCCTCCAACCACAAATCCAAATTGAAATCCAGGTGGGTTAAAGGATCGTCCTCGTATCTCTATTTCAACCAAATATTATATGTCTTTTGGAAATAAAAGAAATCATCAAATTCAAGTAAATAATAACTTAAGAAAAAAAATAGTTGAAAAACAACATAATACAAAGTGTTGAGCTCGACTATTGACAAACTGTTGCACCCTGTTTTGGCGGTCATCACTTCACACATGCGTTTCCACAAAAAGCTCTATTAGGCTTGGTTCACGTCCAAGAGTCGTAGCCTGCAAGATAAAAATGTTGTCAGTTAAATATATTTATAAAAAACAACAAATTAAAAAAATGGATGTAATTAAAAAAAATCTTACCATCCACTTTGTAAGCGAAATGAACGGAGGTGCTGGTGTGTGTAGTAACTGAACCATGAATTTGCAAGTTCCGGTTCCCCACACCAGACTGTGATCATCGCTTGAAACACTCAAACATCACGTACTGAATGTATTCTGCCCATATAGTTTTTGGGATGTATGGCAGCCGAAAATCCTTTCAAACTACCACGTCATTCCAGCTTTGTAGAGTGCTTTCTTTCGTATATTTTTTAGATTTTTTTGTGTCTTGTACCAAAACTCACGTAACCTATATGATACAAACAAATTATCTATAAGTAAATGACAAATAAAATTTTAATATTTGGAATAAAAAAATTTATCCTTATTTCAATGTTACCTAGTTACAACGTGATTCTCTCAAATACTCCTCACAGCATTATCATTTGCATTATTCCACTCAAATTTTGCCTTGCAGTAAAACTTTATAAAAAGAAGAATTTTAGTAATTTCAATAAAATAAACAAATTACCACAATACTTTTTTTTAAGTTAATACTAACCTTAAGCCTTGAAAATCATGCATTGACTTGTGGTTTCCATCAGGATATTTGAAAAAATGGCTCCACTGAAACAATAAAATTTCCATCAATGATTTAAATATTGATGTTATTATTCGGGAAGCCTTAATGTTTGTGAACTTGAAATTGGATAAATTTAATGAAATAATATTTGTTTATAAATTATTAAATATAAATCAACTCAAAGCAAGAAAAATTTACATTGAAAGGTTGTCCTTCCACTGCCCCTTATACATTTGAGTGAATGGATCCCGCTATGAAGGGACCTCCTTTCTACATTGCGACGTCACACTCAACGAGGCAATATTACGGGTTGATGGATGTGCCTTAGGTGCCTCTCATTGGTTGGCACCTAATGAGTCATGGTTGTCATTATCACTGCTAGAAGAACTAGCACTGATCCTATGCTCACAACGTGCAATTAATTTTTCCTCAGGCACCTACATAAATTTATGAAAAAAATTAAACAATTTTGATTTTTTTTAAAAAATTGGCAGCACTTCCCCTATATATGGAAGAGTACATCATCACTCAATCCACCTCATCATATGATTGATGTTATGTCATGTGCTCAACAGTCTTTCATGTCATGAATAACCTTTGCAGTCTAGGTGTGATTCAGAAGTATCTAAGTTTTTTTTATGTGTGATAAGAGTCCTTCCCTAGATCTATATTTTTAAGGTAATACAATATGAAGAAGTTTGGAAACATGTTAATTTTCTAGTATCCTAGACCAAGGGGTTTCATTATGGACTTACTAGTGAAGAAGTTCTCTTTCAGCTAGTTCCTTTCAGGTAAAATACTTCTCGCCCATTTGATAATTTTATCATAACCGGCCTCACTTAACCCATGACTCGACTTGATGGTGAACACCTGTGCAACGACCATAATTCACTTCAACAATTAACAATTTTACCGATAGAATTTTTCTGTCTACGTGAAATTACCATTCCATTGATGAAAATTTTACTGACTAATTCCTTGACGGAATGCGTCCATCGGTAAAATGTTCATTGATAATTCTATCCTCTGTCGCTAATTCTATCAGTAAAAAAATATGATGGTTTTAAAGACAAAAAATGCCCGTAAAAAAAAATTACCCCCTGGAAAATATGCTAACAGAATAATTCCATCGGTATATTTCTGTTAGTAATTGTGGCATATGTAGTAATTGTTCTCCTAATAACTCTCTGGAAAATACAGATGGATTGAGTCTGTCAGTATTCTCATTGGTAAATCACCGATGGAATTAGTCTGTTGGTGATTACGACATATGCAGTAAATGTTTTTCAACTCTCTAGAAAATACCGATAGATTGAGATTGTCAATAGCTCCATCTATAATATTTTTAAAAACTAAAATTGTATAGAATAATTAATATAAAATTGTATAGAATAGTAAAAAAAAGAAAATAATTTAACAAATAATATTGTATAAAATTGAAATATGTAAAAATAAACTTGAATAATAAAAAATCCAAATATTCATTACAATTTTATTTGTGGAGGTGGAGGAGGTTGGTTGTTCTCGAGGTCATATGGCTAAAAAAAAAGCACACGTACCACCCATCTGTGATCTCATGTCCATGATCATTTGGCATAGTTATTCATAATCCATCGAGAGTTGCTCATATTTTTCGGTGAGAAGAGTCGCATGTTGTTGCAAGGCCACAAACTCCCGAGACTGAGTGCTCGATACCGATTAGGACCTCCCAATGGTTTAGACACTATGAGCCACCCACAAGTTCTCAGCCTTAGTGTTGGAGAGTCCGTACACCTGATTTCTATCGGTTCCACTAAACGATTCTGCCTCCATTCTTAAGTCCGAATTGAAATCTGGATGGGTTGAAGGATTATCCTTATATTTCTCCCTTAACCGACTATTATATGTCTCCTGAAAATTAAAAAAGAAATCATCAAATTCAATTCAAGAAAATAATAACTTACCACAAAGTATTGATCGTGGTTTTTGATGAACTGTTGCACCTTATTTTGGCAGTCTTTAGTTTGCATGTGCATCTCCACAAAAAACTTCATTGGGCTCTACTCACATCCAAGAGTTGTAGCCTGTAAGAAAAAAAAGTTGCAAGTTAAATATATTTATATATAACAACAAATTAATTAAAGATAGATGTCATTAAAATTAATTTTACCATCTGTTTCACAAGAAAAATTATACACCACAAATGTTAACCTGATCAATGACTTCTCATGCATTGCCTTTTTTTTAATTCTACAACTGTATGGCTCTGCGTTCGGATCAACTTTCTTTTCATTCTTGAATTTTTTCACTGTTCTTGTCATCTTGGAAAGCACACGAGGCTACCTACTAGCCTTAGGAAGCATAGTTATTAAACTTGGATCGACTTGACCCGGCAGGTGGACCCGGTGGCTGGACCGGTCTTGCCAAGACAAAAGACTCGCGAGTGCAACAACTTGAAAAAACCCGGTCGACTTGGCGGGTTGACCCATGACCCAGGCGAACCCGGATGAGACCTTTTTTTTTAATGTGATTTTTCTCCTATACCCCTCTTTTTTTCATATTTTTTTAGTTAGTTATTAACACTTTTTAAAGTTCACTATATAAATACTAGAAAAATGTTTTATTTTTTCAATGTGGGATTTGAGATCCTTTAGTATATATACTCTATGTTCCCAAGAAAAAAGTTAATTTTTTAATGTTGGATTGAAAGCCCTTTCGTATATATTTTTCAACTCTCGGTGAAATGCCGACGAAATGCATCCATTGGTATAAACGGTGATTATGACATTTGCAGTAAATATTTCTCAATTCTCAGTAAAATACCGACGAAATATTTCTGTTTGTGAAGACGTTGGTGATTGTGGCATTTTCAGTAAATATTTTTCAACTCTTTGTAAAATACCGATGGGAACATTCTGTCTGGAAATCTGTCGATGATGTTTTTTTTTTAAATTTAAAAAAATTATTTAGAATAAATAATATAAAATTATATAAAATAATAGTAAAAAAAAAAACCGAAACAAACTTACATTGAAAGGTCATCTTTCCAATGTGCCTCGTACTTGTGAGTGAATTAATTTCGTAGTGAAGACACACCGTCTCTACGTTGTGTAACCTAAGGACATGTCATCCTCACTATCAACTTAGGTGACTTTTCTTGATCGGAACCTAAGGACATGTCATCCTCACTGTTGGAAGAATTAGATGCGACCATATGTGAGCGACGAGCTGTTGATTTCGTTCTACGCATCTACACAATTTTATATGAATAATTACATAATTAAATTCGATTATTAAAAAACAATTCGGCAGCACCTCCCTATACTGGAGGCTACTCAAAATTTTCAAACCTGGAAATATTGACTGTCGCACGTGTATATCGTCGCAGCGATCGTCCACCCTCTCAAGAAAATCGTATAAATTCATAATCCCTGATACTAAAACAAAACAAAATAAATTTTTTGTTGTTTTTGAAATTTTGGCTAATGTTCTTTTAACTTCAATAAACTGGTTATTAAAGCCAAAATACATGCTAAAATATTGTTTTTTGGTGTATGAAAAACACAATATGCTTTTTTTTTTTAGCTTTGAGACACTTGGCCGTATGCACAAAAACATTTTTTTCTTTTTTTCAATTTTTTTGTGTTTTTGGAAGTTTTGACGAAAACCGAGTATTTTAATATTGGATTTGTATTTTTACAACATAAAATATAAATCGATATTAACCAAAATGGATAAAATAAAAAACACGAGAAAATCACTAATGTTTCTTTGTTCGAATGGGCCAGCACTGGCCCAACAAAAGAAAATGGGCCGGTGTGGAGGCTCACGGTGGTGCTCGCTGGTGATGGTGGTTCCATGCGGCGCTGCTATCGGTGGAGGTGGACGGTTTCTTCCCCCCTGTCTTCCCCTGTTTTCTCTATGTTTCTTCTTATTTTTTTTCTTCTCTTTCTTCTTATTTTTTTTCTTGTCCTTTCTCTTCTCTTTTTTCTCCTTTTCCCCTCTTGTTTTTTTTTTCCTCGTGCTTTTGTGCTCTCCCCCTCTATATTTAAAGGTAAAACAAAGGGGAGGGAGGCAGGGGCAGCACGTCCCCTCTATTTTTTCCACCGCCCCGTAGTAGGCCACGAGTCAGAGTTTATGCAAGTGGCTATGGTCGGCGTCTTTTTGATGTTTAGGAGAGAGAGCGAGAGGAGAAACATCGATGAAAACAGGGGAACAAAACTTTCTTCTTCCCAGGAGAGAAAGGCTACAGTGACGTTCAAAATGACACTGTTTTGGGCTTCCTTTTTTTTTTGGACAAAACGCTCCGTTTCATTTAAATGAAAAGGCGGAAAAATGTGTCAGAGTTCACATTGGTCCTTAATTTGTGATTTGTTCAATTGCGTCCCCAATTGCAATTTTAATTGTAAAAATCAATTCAATTACATCCCTGCCAAATTCAAATAGCAGCCCTGAAGTTGGCTGCCTTTTCACTTTGGTCCTTGGTCTTGAATTAGTGCAATTTGACCCACAATTGAGCAATTACATCCCTGTGATTTGTTGGGAACAAATGATGGTGACAGTAAAAAAAAAAGCTTTACCTCCGTTTATTAGCGTTAATGCCTTGTTGTTTTCCATGCAGTATGGACATGCTAGTTTTCCATGCATGCTCCAACCAGAAACCATTCTATAAGCTGGAAAATCATTGATAATCCATATCAAAGTTGCCCTCATAAGAAAATTTTGTTTCCTCGATATATTATAAGTCAAAGCTCCGAAGGACCACAACTGCGCCAACTCATCAATCAACGCTCAAAGACAAACATCTATATTCCAGCCCGGGCTGCTTGGATCGGGTATGACAGTAGATAAAAACATGAACTCCAGCCTCATACACATTCCCGGTGGCAAGTTATAAACCGTGAGTATGACCGGCCAACAAGAATAAGGAGCAGCAAATGACCCGAATGGGTTGAATCCATCTGTACACAACCTAAGACGCACGTTCCTTTATTCAACTGAAAAGTGAGGATGCACACTGTTAAAGTGTTTCCATGCTTCGCCGTCAAAAGGATACACCATCACTCCACCAATCGCATCATGGGATTGGTGCCATGTCATGTGCTCAGCAGTCCTTGGTGACATGAATAACCTTTATAGTGTAAGTGTGAATGGGAAATTTGTAAGTTTTTTATATGCCATGAAAGTATGTCCCCTGCCAGTTCTGGATATATAACGGGAATGCCCACATGCTATGCACTCGGTCAGCTTAGCATTTTCAAGGTAGTATAACATGCAAAAATTAGGGCACATGTCAATTTTTTAGTATCCTAAACCGAGGGGTTTCATCATGGACTTTGCAGCATAAAAGTTCCTTTTCAGCCTGTTCCCTTTAGGTAAAATGTTTTTCGCTCATTCGATAATTTTTTCATAATCGCCCTCATTCAACCTATGATCTGACTTGATGGTGAACACCTGTGTTACAATTGATAATTTACTGTGGTTCGTGCAGCCATCCCATAATGGTTTGTCAGAATTTTTCAATAAATAAAAAAACCTTGTTGCATCTGCATTAGGTTCTTCTTCTACAATTGGACATTGATTGACATTACCTTGATTCATTCTCATTGCACGTTGCTAACACTAGAAGTTGACCCAATCACCCTTTCTGCCATGCTATCATTACGAACAAATATTTCTATGTGTGCATACCAACACAGGTAATCCTTCATGAACCCTTTGTGTAGAAGATGCATCATTAGAACATCTGGATGCAGATACTTTTTATTTTGACACTTCCTGCATGGACACCAAATACCGCCACCAGTAAAATTTCTAGGAATAGATGTTGCGAAATTAATAAAACCTTGAATCCTATTACAATAATCCATCATTCGCAATCCTTGGGGTGAATCTCAATACATCCATGAACGATCATCCATGACTTCTATCGAACCTCTATAAAATTATGATGACAACATGTATTAATTAACTATGTTAGGTATATAAATTTGCAAAAATATTGGTTTACCTCCAGATTATCCAACAAACTAATTAAAACTTCTCATAAATATTTATTATCAATTATCATCGTCTATACAAATTTATATATATAAATTTACGGAAATTACAACTCTGTAATAGCATTGATAAAAATTAAAATAGACCTGTTAAACAAGCTGTTAATTATTTCACCACAACACATGCAATTTAGTAATTTAACAAAGTTTCAACAATTTACAAACAAATACAATTTTATAAAATCTAAAACAAACCATAACAAGTACAAAATTTTACTTTCATACTAACAATAAAACATGTTCATACACTAACAAAATACATATGCTAAAAAAACAATAAAATTGACATTTAAATGTTAAAATAAAAAAGATAGATTTACTTACAAAAAATAATAAAATCCAGAATAAATCAAAACACAGATGCTATGACTACAAAACTTAAAGAAATATGAGTTGTGTTGAGAAGAGCGGGATATATTTAGGGGGGGTGATTGTTTGTAGTTTGGGAGGGGAGAGTTGGGATGGGGAAAAAGAAGGAGAAATAGGAGAGGAAATGGTCAGCAGAGTGGTGATATATTAACTTTTGCCAATGGAATCACCGAGGGACTCTTTCTGTCGGGGATTCTGTTAGTAATTTTGACAGTGAATTGGTCACGTCACTGTATGGAGATCCCGTTTTAAATCTCTCGGTAAGTCCGTCGGTAAAATCACCAGCAAAAACTTTCATGTCATCCAACCATTTTTTTTTATTTTATATATCCCGTCTGTATTTCAGTCGGTATATACCAACATAAATATTCCGTCAGTATATACAGACTGAATTACAGACAACATAGTGGCCGTCAGTAATTATCACCGCAATTTATCGATAGAATTATTCCGTCGGTAATTCCGTTGGTTTTAGGCGAATTTATGGTAGTGTGTTCCCAAGCAAAAAGTTATTTTTTCAATGTGGGATTTGAAACCCTTTCGTATATATACTTTATGTTCACAAGAAAAAAATTAAAATCTTTCAATGTGGAATAAAAATTTTTTTGGTTTAAATACTTTAACTTAAAAGGATAACATAATATCTTTTTAATATGGGATTTGAAGCTCTTTAATATATATACTCTATGTTCACAAGAAAAAAAGTTATCTTTTTTCAATATGGGATAATTTTTTTTAAATATTCTTTTAAACTTAATTATTTACAACATCTATAGCCTATATTCACATGGATTGTTTTTTAATTTTTTCATATGAAACATTAAAACTTTAAATATTTTTTTAAAATTTTCCCGGATTGACCCATGAAACCCGAGACTCGACCCCTTGGCAGGATCAACCCTCAGGTCAGGTTTAATAACTATGCTAGTAAGCACCTCTTCACCCCTCTCTGTATTATTTGAAAAGATTTTTTTATTTCACATTGAAAAAATATTATCTTCTTCTTTTAAGTTGCATTATTTAAACAAAAAACGTTTTTTATCCCACATTGAAAAAACATAACTTTATTCTTGTGAATATAAAATATATATCCTAATAGGCTTCCAATCCTATATTAAAAAATTAAAAGCTTCTTCTAAAATTTATATAATGAATTTTGATAAGAGTTGGTAATCATAAAAAAAAAATAATAGACTCACTCGTATAAGGTTGGGTTTCTATATGCACATTGCCTTTTGCCTTTGTTGATAAGTTATTGTATTCCGCATGCATGCCATATAAAAAATAAACCACCTAGCTATTCATGGATCCTTTCACCTTTATTAATTTATTCAACCTTGCTCACAGAAGTTGGTATAACTATATTTTTATAAATTAAACATTAAAAAAATCATCACATCCAAAATTTATTTGCAAAAAGTATCAAATAATGCATTATTATTAAAAAAAATCTAAATTGAAAAAAACTTATATAAAAAAATAAAAAAAAATGAGACCAAGCCTAGCATTTAGGACATGCCTAAAGATAAAACACTAACCTTTTTTTTTTTGTTAGATAATGCAACTATAATATCTAGAAAACACCTTAATAACTTTTAATAGCGCAAAAAACAAGTTAAAATCCCAAAATCAATTAGGAAACCAATTTCTTCCTAATCTCAAATCTAGTTTTTTTATGCACTTTCAAGATAAAAAAATATAAATTAAACTTTTCTCATCAAATAAAATCATTTAGAATAGAAATCTAACATTTTAGTGATCAAAATTAAAAAAATAATATTTTTCTCTCTAAACTAGATTCTAGCCATTTCTTGGAATAAAAATTGGAGTATTGTAATCCGAGGATGAATAGTGTTTAATGTTTTTGTGTATAGGAAAAAACACCACAATATTTAGAGTACAGGTACTATACTTAAACCAGTCATGGCCATAAAGTAACCAGGGCGGTACCCGATGGAGCCACTTCCGGTACCAATCCATTTCAGTCAGGTGTTTTGTGGACATGGAAGTGGACAATATTTGGATTGGAGTTCCAATAATCGGGTACACACACACACACACACGCACACATATATATATATAGAAAGAATTGTTAATGCTAATTAATTAGTAAAATGAAAAGGATAATCTTTCATATAACAAATACAAATGGACATATACACAGATATATTACGGTGAAAATTACTAATAAAATTTTTCATGGCGGTGAAATCTCTTAGTCGGGTCAAATCAAAGGATTTAATCAAGTGCAATGACTTAATTATACTTTAAATGGATCAAATTAATTTTATTAGCGGTTTAATTGGTGAAAAATTAAGTTTGGAAGCTTAATTTAAGTTTAATTGAGAAGATTTAAATTTTAGATGACCGGATTTAATTTCTATAAGGTCAATTGGTTTAAAAAAAGGGTGAAATTGCAAGAAAATTGAAAAGAAAAAACAATTTAAAAAATACAACATTCTATCTCCTTCATTCCAAATCACCAACATCAACTTCAACTCTTCACACGCTGCTAGAAAACCTGAGCCCCAAAATAACCAAGTTAAGAACCAAATTGAAAGTTTCTCAAAGAAGAACTACTAAAAAGTCTAAGAAGAACTACCTTCATTGCCACTCCCTCTAAATGAGATGTATCAGAAGTTACTAAGCATCAAACATATGGCTCCCGCACCTTTGATACCTCTACTGATTGAAAAATTGATTAAGAAAGGAAACAAACAACTCGAGTCATTTTGGATTAACCTGTAAAACTTGTGATCCGAGTCATGAAATATTTTAATATCCCACATTAAAAATTTAAGAAACAATTCATGTGAATGTAGGTTATACCTGTTATAAATAATGAACTTTAAAAGATTATTTCAAAGAATTTTTTTATCCCACATTGAAAAGATATTATCTCCTCTTTTTATGTTGAAGTATTTAAATAAAAAAAGGTTTTTTTATCTTATTTTAAAAAAACACAATTTTTTTCTTGTGAAGATAAAATATATATAATAATAGGCTTTCAATTCAAATTAAAAAATTAAAAAAATTATAATATTTATATAATGAATTTGATAATGACCCAGTAGTGAAAAACCATTGTTTCTGTATGTACATTATCTCTTGTCTTTCGTGATAATTTATTCTACTATGCATGCATACCATGTAAAAATTATGCCCCTTAGCTATTTATGCATCCTTTTGACTTTATTAATTTATTCAACTTATTTAGAAAAAATATAATATTGTTTATGAGTTAGTTTATCTATCTCTTTATAAATTAAATATTAAAAAATCATCGCAATCTAATTAAAATATAAATCCAAAATTTATTTTAAAAAAGATATCAAATATTGCATTATTATTAAAAAATCTAAATTAATATATATATATATATATATATATATATATATATATATATATATATATATATATATATATATAAAGAAAACAATGAAGCTAATCCTATCGCTTAAGCCATGCCTAAAGATAAAACACCAACCTTTATTTATTTAATTTTTTGTTAGATAATGGGGTTCAACTAAATTTCACAAAAAAAAAAAAATGTCAATAACATCAGGTGAACAGTGTTTTATGCGCCGTAAAAATACCTCACTGTTTAGATTACAGTTAATATGCTTCCACACCAGTCACGGCTATAAAGTAACAAGGGCGGTACCCGAATGAGCCACTTCCGGGTACATGCGAGGAGGTTATAATTCGGGTGCATCAACTTAATTTTTCCTTTGGTTTTTACATGACACACTTGTTCTAAAGTAACAAGGGCAGAGGAGATTTTGAAGAAAGTATGGATTCCAATCTAGTGCCCATGTATGGAAGTCATGTTAAAGTCTTGAACAAGATCCAGTGAGTTTAACACTTACGAAACGGAACATTTTGTTGCTGTAATCTTTTTTCCTATAAGGGTCGAGATGAAAGCGGAAGTAGTAGATTTGTTACGGTAATTTGAAGAGAGTTCATGATTTAATACATTTTTTTATTGTTGCAGCCCGTTGCAGAGAATTTTGGAAACTGATGCGGTAAAGGCGATACAAAACATATTGAATTCTCTGTGTGAGCTTCATAAGTTACCACTCGCTCTTACATGGATTAAGCACCGCGATTTTGATGACTTATACATCAGGGAAACTGCTTGTTATACGAATGATTCGTCGATGCAAGATTTTGTCATGGCATGCAAAAGAAATCCTCTCAAGAAAGGTCAAAATGTTGCTGGCAAAGCAGTTAACTTGATGCATCAATACACAGTAGCTGATGTTTCCTTGCTTGATTTAGCTGATTATCCATTTGTTGATCTTGCGACAAAACTTGGGCTTCGAGCTGCTATGGCAGTCAGGCTAAAGTGCATGTCTGTTGGTGAAATTGAGTATGTGGCAGAAGTTTTTCTCCACACAAACTTGAAAGATAGTGTGGAACAGAATAATTTGATCAATGACATCTTATCGAGTTTGCGTACGAAGTGCGAGAATTCAGGGACCGTGGAGTTGCTGATACAGGTGTGACTCTTTATTTGTGTCATGCTCTGTCTTATGAAAGCACTCTTGTACTAAAATTTAGCCTGCTAGAACTTCAGTGACCTTTATTAACATTTGGTCCAGGTTCAATCTGCGGGTGGATTCATCTTCATTTCTAAAATCTTATATTTGTGTGATTACTTTGTTGTAATTCAGGCGGATCCTAAGCTCAACCTGTCTGAGGAAGAAAAGATCCAAAATAACAGGGTAGAAACAGACGAGCCTCATGAAGAGGTATGCTTCGTCACTGTATCTTTGTTGTTTTGGTGCTAAAATAATTCTCCTTCTTCAAAAATTAGTTTGTAATTTGTCAGCTTTACATCATTTCGTTTCTGGTTCATTAGGCAACAATGACGGAATGTGGATTATTTGAATCTGAGAAAGAGTTCAGTGCTAAAAGCAGGAATGGAACTATAAGCCTACACAGACACGGTTGCTTTAAAGATTGGAAGAAAGATGGAAAACAACAGTCAGTTTCTAATGTGGAGTCTAGTGCTAAAGCAAACCCAAAAAACAAGGCTTTACCAAAGATTGGAGCTGGTGCTCCTCCACAGGCAAAGAGGAGAAAGCTAGTAGCAAAAGTAGGAGAGGAAAGATCAGAGGAAGAAGAAACTTCTAGTGCTTGTATGTTACGTATCTGTAATTTGTCAATATTCTTTATCTTGTCTTTACTTGTATGTTACGTTATCTGTAATTTGTCAATATTCTTTATCTTGTCTTTCTTAGTCTTACTATGCCCTTTATGAATTTACTATATGTTCTGTATCTTGTTGTTGATGAAGCTACAAATGCTATTGTTATGGCTGAGGAGCAATATCCTATTGTTTCAGGCATCGGTCAAGCAGCAGTTTCTGGTCTAGCTCATGACCAAGTACAAGAATTAACAGTACAAGATGATTATACTGCAAAAGAAACACCTGGAAGAGGTCTCAAGGATCAGGAGCATCATCTCGGATCAGAAGGTAACTCATCAAGCACAAGCCTTGTACAACTCTTCTTTCAAACTAGTACTTAGTTAAAGTTTCTTCTGCTTTCCCTGTTCCAGATGGTAATCTGGATTCAAGCACAACTTCTTCGATCGCAATTACTTCTGGTTTTCCAGTTATTTCTGCTGCATCTGAACTTTGGAGCTTTTTGTCTCAGTCACCCCAAGTGTTGCTTTCTCCTACTGAAAATGATAGGTTTTACTCCCTTTTAAATGCTGAAATCAATGCCGCCAGTAACGAATGGGAGAAGCATGCCATGAGACAGCTCTTGGCTGAAGTACATAGGCTGAAGGAGGCAATTGCTAGTTGTCCTTTTAGTTCACGACTAGAAACAGTGCCCCTGAAAGGATACGAGAATTTGGCCTTAGAAATCTCCCAATCTGCTATACCACGCTCTAACTTGGAAGCAGAAATTACCTCACTGAAAGATCAAGCTGCCCAACTGGAAGAGCAACTGAAGGCCATAAATGGACAGAGAACACAAAAAGAACTAGAGTTTTCTATAGCAAAAGAAAAGGAAGCTGGTATGCAGATTCGTGCACTGCGAAGCTGTCAAGCCACTGCTCAGAGGCTTAAGATTGACAATATAGTAGCTGGAATGCCTGCTTGGTTTGATTTTGTAAAATCAGTACTTCCAAAGCCCTGATTTTTTTCACATGACACCATTTTGATATATAAAGCATGGGTCATTGAAGGAGTAGATTTGTGCGCCTTCATACAAGCCCCAAAGATCAAATTAATCAAATACAATGAAGTACAATGTTCCATCACTCATCTGAAATGCAATAAAATGAAAGAATTAATGCATGATGAAAAACTACTAATGCACTTTTTTCATGATAGTTTGAGTGGGGTGACATTGAGTTGATACATGAAACAAGACAGCACCAAGATCCGCAGATGGAAAGATCTAGTAAATGCTTTTGTCAAACAGTACAAGCACAACATAGATATTGCTCTCGATAAAACCAGTTTGTCCAATATGGTGAAAAGGAATAAAGAAAGCATAAGAGAGTATGCCTAGAGGTGGAGAGATTTAGTTACACATGTGCATCCTCCACTCACTATAACATTTAACAATTTTATCGACGAACAAAATCCATCGATGTGAGATTGTCATTTCATTGGTAAATTTTTTACCGACTAAATCCCCAACGGATGCAGTTCGTCAGCATAGCGTTCATCAGTAATTCCACATTCTGTCATTAATTATGTCGAAAAAAATACCGATGGTTTTACAGACGGAAAATGCGCGCCAAAAAAATTTTTCCCGCTGGAAATATACCAACGAAAATATTTCTTCGGTGATTGTGGCATATAAAGTAAATATTTTTTAACTCTCAGTAAAATACCGATGGACTATATCCGTCAGTATAAACATCAATGGATATGGCATTTGCAGTAAATATTTCTCAACTCTCGGTAAAATACCGACGGAATGTTTCTGTTTGTGAAGACATTGATGATTGTGGCATTTCCAGTAAATATTTTTCAACTCTCTATAAAATACCGACGAAAACATTCCGTCTGAACATCCGTCGGTGATGTTTTTTAAAAAATATTTAGAATAAATAATATAGAATTATATAAATTAATAGTAAAAAAACCAATTATGAAAATAAAATTATATTAAACATCAAAAATATAAAAATAAAGTTAAATAATATTCATCCAAATATTCATTACAAATGTAATATGTTTCCAAAAAAAAATTAAACTAAAACAATGGTGGAGCTAGAGGAGGAGGAGGTGGTGGTGGAGGTTGATCGTTCCCGGGACAAAACGGCCCTAAAAAAGGCGCACATGTATCATCACTCATCTTTGGTCTAATGTCTATGACCATTTGGCAGAGTTGTTGATAATCCACTAAGAGTTAGTGTATTGTTGTTTCAAGGCCATGAACTCCTCAGACTAGGTGCTCGATACTGATTGGGAACTCCCAACGATTGAGAAACTACGGGCCACCCACAAGTTCTTGGCCGTAGTGTTGGAGAGCCCGTAAATCCAATTTTTATTGAGTCCACCAGAGATCCTACCTTCATCCAAAAATCCATATCGAAATCTAGATGGGTCAAAGGGTCGTCCCCATATCTCTCCCTCAATCGGCTATTATAAGTCTCCTGAAAATGAAAAAAGAAATCGTCATATTCAATTCAAGAAAAATAATAACTTACAAAATAGAATGGTTGAACAAACATACCACGAAGTATTGAGCATGGTTGTCAATGAACTATTGCACCCCCTTTTGGTGGTCTTAACTCCACAGGTGCGTCTCTAGAAACAGCTTTATTGGGCTCGGCTCACGTCCAAGAGACATAGCCTGTAAGAAAAAAAATTAATTAAGTAACAACAAATTAATTAATGATATATTTCATTTAAAATAATCTTACCATTCGTTTTGCATGTGCAACAAAAGGAACTAAGCCGCCGGTGTGCGTGGTCACCGAACCATGAATTTGTCGGTTCCAGTTGTTGGCACCGGACTATGAGCGTTGTGTGAACTACTCAGATATCACGTGCTCAATATATTACGGCCATATATCCCCCGAGATGTATGGCGGTTTGAAATCCCTCCAAACTATCACGTCATTCCAGCCTTTTAGACTGTTATCTCTCGCGTATTTTTTGGCCTTTTTTGTGCTACATACCAAAAATCACACAACCTACTTCCATAGTGACAAATCAGATTTTAAAACAATTTTTTTAAAAAATATATTATATTGTTTTCAAAGTTACCTAGTTGCCACATGATTTTCTCACACCCTCCTTACAACATTGTTATGCGCGTTGTCCCACTCGAATTTGTGTTGTGTATAAATAATTTATTTAAAATAAAAATAATAATTTATTTACAATTATAAGAATAATTTATTAGAAATAAGATGGAAATTAGAAATTAACACCGACCTGAATTCTTTGAAACCATGCATTGATATAAGGTCTCTATTCAGGATGTCTGGAAACCTGACTTCATTGAAATAATGAAATCTCCATCGACAATTTAAACGCCGATGATATTACTCAGAACCTCAATGCCTGTGAACCTGAAAATAAATTAAATTAATGAAATATTGATTAGTTGTTCATAAATTATGTTATAATTTTTTTAAAAAATAAACTAAAACCAAACTGAAACAAACTTACATTGAAAGGTCGTCCTTCCATTATGCCTCGTACATGTGGGTGAATTGATTCTGCTGTGTAGACACACCACCTCTGCGTTATGAAACTGTACTGGAAGAGGCAGTATCGCGAGTCGGGGCAAGTGACTCTTCATGATCAACACCTAAGGATATGTCATACTCACTTCTAGAAGAACTAGACGCGACCATATGTGAGCGATGAGCTGTTAATTTCATTCTACACATCTACATAATTTATACGAATAATTACATAATTAAATTTGATTATTAAAAAAAATCAGCAACACCTCCCCCGTATTGGAGACTATTTAAAGTTTTCAAACCTGCAAATATTGACAATAACCACAACCAAGTGACCCCATTCAACAATCTTATATATAACCTAAAATCTATACAAATAACAATCAAAATCAATGGAAATAATTAAACATATATCATGCAATAATACAGTAAAATTGAGATACAATAATTAAATTTATTCATATATATTCAATTACTAATTACAAGGTAAATTCAATAATAACAATTAAAATTCAACAAAGTATTCAATTATTATGGCAATACAAACAATAAAATATATTGAACAAATTAAAAAAAAAACTATAGACTTTAAGAATGAAAAATGCTTACATTAACAAAAAATACACCAAAACAAAAAACATAACAAAAATAACAATAACTAAAACAAAGAAAAAATAAAAAAAATAAAATCAGTAAGCATATTAAATGGAAAAACATATCTTTTAATTTGCTAAAGATTGAACTAGAGATTACAAGCCAAAAAAACAAAAGTTTTGAAGGAAATGAGAGAAAAAAAAACGAAAACAAGAGAATGAACAAATGAAGCTGAGGAAAAATGAACTAAAGGGGCAGTCACTTGGATCTATAGCGCAGTTTTACCGACGGACTCACTGACGACCTATTTAAATAATATTATTTTTAATTATTCTGTTGGTGACTTTTCAAAAATCCATAGGTAAATTTCGAATTTTGCACTAAACATTTTTAATAGCCCTCTAGAATTTTCACAGTCCGTCGGCAATTACACGCAGTCAGAGCTGCATTAATACCCACCCTTTGAAATTTGCATCGTTCGTCGGTGAGTCTGTCGGTAATTGTGAATTGCGCCGACAAATACCGACAGATTGTATCCATCTGTAGAGACATCGGTGATTATGACATTTCCAGTAAATATTTTGCAACTCTTGGTAAAATACCAACGGATGTTATCTGTCTATAGAGACATCGGTGATTGTCGCATTTCTAGTAAATATTTTTCAACTCTGTATAAAATGTCGATGAATACAGTATTTGTCGGTATAGACGTCAGTGATTGTGGCATTTTCAATTAATATTTTGCAACTCTCGGTAAAATATTGATGGACGGTTTCTGTCTATAGAGACGTCGGTGACCAAGTACTATGCATGAAAGATTATGTTTGTATTGCCTATTTACCCTCTTACAAACATTTAAATTACAAACTGCCCGCATAAAACAATAACAACAGTTAACAATTATAAAATAAATATTTCATGTTACAAAATATCATCCATAATATTACATTATAAAAAAAATGCTTTACAATTTCCTTGATTTTGATAGTTAGTCAGAATTTTCTTCTTCTTCGCCGTCTACTAAATCATCATCAGCTCCATTGCAATCTTCAATATGGATATCATCATCTTCATTGACATTTGCTTATCTGCTAGAGCTCAGAACAACATTCAACTCCTCTGCGTCAACATCAACAAGACTATCATTGAAAACACAAAAATTTGAATTTTCTTCTAAGTCAATCGAAGGAGCAACTCGATATGGTTCAACCAACTCACTAACTTGAAAGACTTCGTCTCGCACACTTGTGTCTTCATTCTCATCCTGAACAACCTCGACACGACCCCTGGGTTTCATTTTTGAAATGGATAGCCAATCAACTCTTGATCGGTCATTTCTAAAGGGAGGGGTGTATGTGTAATAAACTTGTTAACATTGCTTAGCGAAAACAAAGACATCGTTTAAGTTGTGAAGTCTAGCTTTTGAGTTGATTTTGACCAGACCATAGTGAGGATCTGCTCTAATTCCTCTGCTAGTGGTGTCATACCAATAGAATTGAATAAAAACACTTTATTCTGCTCGCTATGATATTGCAGTTCGACGACATCTTCTAATTTACCATAATAGTCAACTTCAAACTCACTACTAGTCGAACCCTTAACATAAACACTGTTGTTGTATGTCTTTCTTCCATGCCCGTATTCTTCAGTATGAAACACATATCCATTGACAAAATACTCGTTGTAAAACTTAACTTTTCTTTCAAGGCCCAAGCTTAATAAAGACAATGAAATAGCAACACTCCCTTCCATTTGATAAACCTTGTATATCATGTACAACAATGAACAGTAAATGATAATTATGTAATGTCATACAATAACTTTGTAAGAGATAATGAGTACTTATATGTGTTCTGAACCACGTGGAAAATTGTTCATCTTGTAATTGAAAGATTTGGGATTCGATCAATTGTAAGTTATTGGACAGTAAATATTGTCGATGTTACCTACAAGGTTGTTCCAAATTATATGAGTTTATGATATTATAATATATAAATAGTACATTCTTAACGAAGTTTAAGTAGTACATATACTTACTGAATAAAAGGTCTTAGCTCATCACAGTTAAATATAACATAATTATGTGCTTGTTTAAACTCTATTTCAGACAAATATCTTCCCTTTATGGCATTTTTAGGTGTGGGTCGTCCAAGATTGGAGAATATTGACAAGTTCCCATTGAAAGGCACTTCACCACCATTATCATGTCGTGGAACGCGATTGATTCTCGTTTTCGAAATAGTATGAGATAAATGTTGAGATCTCCTCAACAATATATACCTCACATATCGAAGCGTCAACATGCATCTTGTTCTTAACCTTTTTCTTAAGATTGAATAAGTACCTACATATAATTAATTAAATATTTTAAATTAAGAAAAACAAAGAAAGTACTTTGTACTTTTATATATGAATTACATTGCAAGTGTAATATCTAACCATTTGAATGGATACACCCATCTATACTGGACTGGTCCTCCAACTTTTACCTCGAATGGTAAATGTATGGGGAGATGCTCCATTGAGTCAAAAAATAATGAAGGAAATATTATTTCAAGTTTTCATATTGTCTCAATGATATTTGTTTCATGTCTCTCAATGTGATCAACATTCAACTTGCTGAAGCATATATCTCTAAAGAAATGACTGATCTCCATGAGTGCATCTCATATCCCTTTTGGCAACAAATCATGATAAGCTAATGGAATGAGTATTTGCATAAACACGTGGTAGTCATGATTCTTCATTCCATACAATCTGCATTCCTCCATATTAACCAACCTTGATATGTTTAAGGCATGTCCAATGAGAAAACATAGACTCTTAAGTCATTTGTAGACTAGTAGTTGTGTATTTTTCTCTAACACGAAACTTGCTCTTGGTTTTGCGACTCGTGACCTATAAAAAACTAGCTCCATATTTTTATGGTTACATAACAAAGCTATATCCAATCTAGCATTGATGTTGTCCTTTGTCTTCCCCTTCACGTCCATGACGACGTTGAAAATATTCTCAAACACGTTCTTTTCTATATGTATGATGTTAAGGTTATGGCGGAGAAGATTGGTCTTTCAATAATGAAGCTCCCATAAATACTTCGCTTCACCCAATTGTGGGTTAAACCAAGATCAGGAAACTTTTGCTTACCTGATTGGAAACCAAACACAATGTCACCATACTTTGATACAATATCATGCAATTCTTCACCACAAAGATGCGGGGGTACAACATCCTTTTCAACTCTGCCAACAAAGAAATCCTTTCCATTCTTTTTGTACCTATGATTCATTGGCAAGAAACGACGGTGACAGTACAAAAAACCTTTACCTCAGTTTGTTAGCATGAATGCCTTGTTGTTTTCCATGCAGTATAAACATGTTAGTTTTCCATGTGTGATCCAACCAGAAACCATTCCATAAGCTGGAAAATCATTCATAGTCCACATCAAAACCGCCCTCATAACAAAATTTTGTTTCCTCGATATATCATAAGTCAAAGCTCTAGAGGACTACAACTGCGTCAACTTATCAATTAACGGTCAAAGACAAACATCTATATTCCAGCCTGGATTGCTTGGAACTGGTATGACAATAGATAAAAATATGAACTCCAACCTCACCCATATCCCCGATGGCAAGTTATGAACCGTGAGTATGACCAGCTAACAAGAATAAGGAGCAATAAATGACCCGAATGGGTTGAATCCGTCTATACACAACTCAAGATGCACGTTCCTTGATTTAGTTAAAAAGTGAGGATGCACACTATTAAAGTGTTTCCATTCTTCGCCGTCAGAAGGATGCACCATCACTCTATAAATTGCATCATGTGATTGGTGTCATGTCATGTGCTCAACAATTCTTGGTGACATGAATAACCTCTATAGTCTAAGTATGACTAGAAAGTATCTAAGTTTTTTATATGCCACGAGAGTCTTTCCCCAACTAGTTCTGGGTTTGTAACGGGAATGCCCACATGTCATGCACTCAATCAGCTTAACATTTTCAAAGTAGTATACCTTGCGAAAGTTAAGGCACATGTCAATTTTCTGGCATCCTAAACCGAGGGGTTTCATCATGGACTTTGTAGCATAGAAGTTCTCTTTTAGCCTATTCCCTTTAGGTAAAATACTTCTCGCCCATTCAATAATTTTGTCATAACCGGTTGACTTAACCCGTGATCTGACTTAAAGGTGAATACCTGTGCTACGACCGTTAATTTATTGTGGTTCGTTCAGCAATCCCATAATTGTTCGTCAGAATCTTTTAATAGATCAAAAAACCTTGCTGCATCTGCATTAGGTTCTTCTTCTACAATTGGACATTGATTGACATTGCCTTGATTTATTCTCATTGCATCCATAACCATATTCATGTAAGAATTACTGTTGTCATTTGCAACTCCATGCATGTTGCTAGCACTAGAAGTTAACCCAACCACCCTTTCTCTTATGTTATCATTACGAACAAATAGTTCTCCGTGTGTATACCATCACAAGTAATCCTCCATGAACCCTTTATGTAGAAGATGCATCAATACAATATCTGGATGCAGATACTTTTTATTTTGACACTTCCTACATGAACATCTAATACCACACCCAGTAAATTTTTTTGGAATAGATGTTGTGAAATTAATAAAACCCTGAACCCTATTATAATAATCCATCCTCCGCAATTCTTGGGGTGAATATTGATACATCCATGAATGATCATTCATGGCTTCTATCAAACCTCTATAAAATTATGATGACAACATATATTAATTAACTATGTTAGGTAAATAAATTTATAAAAATATTAGTTTATCTCCAGATTATCCCACAAACTAATTAAAACTTCTCGTAAACATTCATTATCAATTATCAACGTCCATACAAATTTATACATATAAATTTACAGAAATTACAACTCCACAATGGCATTGATAAAAATTAAAACGGACCGGTTAAACAAACTATTAATTATTTCACCACAACACATGTGATTCGGTAATTTAACAAAGTTTCAACAATTTATAAACTAATATAATTTTACAAAATCTAAAACAAACAATAACAAGTACAGAATTTTACATTCATACTACAAGTTTGTTTGAGAAATAACAATAAAACATGTACATACACTAATAAAATACATATACTAAAAAAAACAATAAAATTGACATTTAAATGTTAAAATTAAAAAAGATAGATTTACTTATAAAAAATGATAAAATCTATATAAATCAAAACACGGATGCAGTGACCACAAATCTTAAAGAAATATAAGTTGTGTTGAGAAGAGGGGGATTTTTTTAGGGGGTGGTTGTTTAAAGTTTGGGAGGGGAGAGTTAGGATGGGGAAGAAGAAGGAGAAATAGGGGAGGAGAGGGTCGGCAGAGTGGTTATATATCAACTCTTACCGATAGAAACACTGATGGACTCATTCTGTTGGAGATTCCATTGATAACTCTGACGGTGAATTAGTCACGTCATTGTATAGAGATTTCGGTTTGAATCCCTCGAGAAGTCCGTCAGTAAAATCACCCGCAAAATATTCCATGTCATCGAACCGCTTTTTTTTTCAAATTCTATATATTCTGTCTATAATTTAGTCGAAATAGTGGTTGTCGGTAATTATCACCGTAATTTACCGATAGAATTTCTGGTAGTGACTCTTGGATTAAAAAAATAGTCACTTTATTTGTTAACACGCTCAAAACACCATACTAGGAGCATGTGATGGGTAGTTCAGCATAACAACTTACAGATGCTATGGCAATAACTAAGCGTATAGAGCTAGGAGTAAAGAGTGGAAAAATCTTCGCACCCATAGAGAAAAAGAGTTTCGAATGGAAGAAGAAGGAGGTTGGTTATGTTAAAAGTGGTTACAGGGGAAAGAAAAAACAATTCCAAAAATACAACACTCGATCCCCTTCATTCCAAATCACCAACATCAAATTCAACTATTCATACACTGCTAGAATACCTAAGCCCTAAAATAACCAAGTCAAGAACCAAACTAAAAGTTTCTAAAAGAAGAACTACCAAAGAGTCCAGGAACAACTACCTTTATTATCGCTACCTCTAAATGAAATGTACCAGAAGCTATTAGCATCGGACATGTGGCTCATGTACCTTTGGTGCCTCTACAACCGCCTTATCTCAACTGGTACAAGTCAAATCTCAGTTGCGAGTTCCACTACAAGATTTCACAGTTTTACCGATGACAATATTCCATCGGTATGTGATTAAGATTTCGTCGGTAATTTATTTACTGACGTCCTCACCAACGGACTAAGTCCATCGGCTTTCCTTTCGTCGGTTATACCAGAGTTTGTCGCTATATCTGTCAGAAAAATAAAAAAAACATTTGCCGATGGTTTTACAGACGGAAATTGCGCGCCAAAAAAAAGTTTCTCGCTTGAAATCTACCGACGGATTTATCCCGTTGGTGATAGTGTGACATACCGACGGATTCATACCGTCGGTAAAATTATCGGTGAGTGTTTGGAATACCGACTGAAGATATCCGTCTATACATTCGTCGGTCATTGTGGCAGGTATTTTCAAATACCGACGAATTAAGTCCATCGGTAAATTTATCGGTGAGTGCATAATACCGACCAAATATATCCGTCTGTAAATTCATCGGTGACTGTGGCAGCTACTGTCAAATGCCAACGGATATATTCAGTCGGTAAAACCCTCTGTAATTATTTTAAAATATATTTTTAAAAAATTATTTAGAATACATAATATAAAATTATATAAATTAATGGTAATAAAAACCAATTATGCAAATAAATTTTTATTAAACATCAAAAACAAAAGAAATAAAGTTAAATAATATTCATTACAAATTGAATGTGTTTTAAAAAAAATTAAATTAACTATTAAAGTTAAATCATATTTATTACAAATTAACATAATGGTGGAGCTGGAGGAGGAGGAGGAGGATGGTTGTTATACGGCCAAAAAGAAGGAGGTGCACATGTATCACCACTTTATGATGCCATGTTCATGACAAATTCACGAAGTAGTTCATGCTCCGCTTTTTGTTGTGCATACTCTGCCTTTTGTTTTGCATGCTCCGTTTTGAGTTGTGCATACTCCGCTGATAGGTGGTCATATTTTTCAGTGAGCTGAGCCATGTGTTGTTGTAAAGCCACGAACTCCTTAGATTGAGTGCTCGATACTGATTGGGAGCTCCCAACGGTTGAAACACTACAGGCCACCCTCGAGTTCTCGGTCGTAGTGTTGGAGAACTTGTAAACCCGATTTTTATTAAGAGTAGAATAATATTTTCATTTGAACTTATATATAATCTCTTTATATTTAGGTTAACACAACTTAAATATATTCTCATTAATATATTTATTTAGGTTATACAAGCACTTTAAAATAAACAGATTAAAGAGAATTCTAACTATTATTTTGCCTTTTTTTTTTTTCCTTTTTGAGAGAATTGATAATAGAAATAAGAATTTTTAGCAAGATAAGTTTTAGAACCGTATTTGTCTTCGGCAATATGTATTGAGTCTGAAATTTATTTTTAATAGCAGTATGTCAAAATCATATAAAAAATATTTTTTTTTTAAAAATCAATTTTAAAACAAAAAACAAACATGCTCACAAAAACCCAACACCAAGTTATATTTATATTTTTAACAATTTTTTTAGATTTTTATTTATATTTTATATCAGTATATTAAAATTATTAAAAAATATTCTTAAAACAAATATATTTTCAAAATTTCTAAATGAAAACACTAACAAACATATTATTTAATACGGTGTAACATCACCACTATCAAGAATATTTGTGGGTTTAATATTGTAGTATGAATATTTTTTAAAAATATTTTTTCTTTAAAAGAATATATAAATAATATTTTTAATTTTTAATATAAAACATAAAAATTATTAAAAACACTAAATATATATATATAATTTTATATATACCACACGCATTTTAAAAACTCAGCCAAGCACTTGCTGGGACGCAATGAGAAACAACCGAACGCGAGAAACGAACCCTGGGATCATGGCGTCATTAATTAAGTAAAAGAAAAGGAAAGAAAAAATATTTTAATAAGGGAAAAACAGGGTAAAGTAAAAGTCTAAAAGAAGAGGGTTTCTCATACACAGATCCCTATGGAATGCAGATTGGATTCCCGGCGTTGCTTAATTAAAGGGAATTTCGAG
>Ga0325411_1001282_pt1 | contig 27912 bp, 7 predicted proteins | sample PopdelMetagenome_13_FD_206181 | JGI IMG/M metagenome (GOLD analysis project Ga0325411, IMG submission 206181) | Populus deltoides microbial communities from Bellville, Georgia, United States - Xylem-PdIQD-R4 | ecosystem: Host-associated > Plants > Phyllosphere > Stem > Wood/Secondary xylem...
TGTCAGTAAAGCATATAAATTTTCACAATCAAATACTTATCTTAAACATTGAACCCGTGTGTCTCACGCATCCCTGATGAGACTGGGAAAAACTCCCAGACCGCCATTGAGTCATTTCTCCTTCCCTATAAAAACTACCCCCCATCCCTTCTCGAAATACCACGTTAACACAAACAAAATCAAGCCTCTTCCTCTCTCCTCTCCCTTCCTCTCTCCAAAAGTTTACTCTTTTCCTTTCTTTGATCTTCTTGTAAAGAAATCTTGGCTTTTTGAACTGTTTGTTTCTTGAGAACATGGGAGCTCTTGTTGTCAATCCTCAGGATTGCCTGAAAAATCCCTTACAATCACAGCCCCCACGCATGAGGTTCCCACGGAACCCAAACACTAACAACCACCGCCCAAACCGGGCACAACCCAATCGTCGTAAGCGGAGTCCCAACTCATCTCCGCCTTCACGCGCCGCTGTTCCCAAGAATAACAATAGCCTTGTTACGGGACAAGTCAAGATCCTCAAACGCGGCGAAGAAGGTTTAGTCAAGCCCTCAAAGGTGGAGGCTCCAAATGGGAGTCCGATTCTGAAAGTAGTGAAAAATGGAAATCTGGGTCTGGGTTCAACAGCTAGGTTGGGTCCGGATCCTGTGTTGGTTCCATCTCGCGTCCGGCTCACTGAGTCAAACGGATTTTATGCTGGATCGGCTTTTTTTACATCGCCGCCTCCAAGCTCTCTTCCTTTACCTGGTTTTTTTAGGAAGAAAAATGATCCCGTTGCTGATGCAGGCAGTGAGCTAAGGAAGCTTCTAGGCCTTAGTCTATAGCTTGAATTAGGTTTATTTGGTGGGTTTGAAGTTATTGGATGGGATTTGATAGTTGGAGGTTATGATGATAGTGGGGTTTTGATTTTGACGTTTTGCATTCGATGTTCCCTTATTTTTTCAATGGGAGCAGTCGAATTGCTTGACTTTAAAATTATGTCTTGTATTGTGTGTTGTGTCTATGTATAGCTTTATTACCTTGTTTGTGTCAGCTTATTGTTAGAAATTAGAATCTCTAATTAGATGTTTCTGGGTAATCAAGGTTACAGTTAGGTTCATCTTGCTGTGCAAGTGAATTATGGTTTAGTTTATGAGGGGTTTGGGCCCTTATTTTAAGGTTTTCTAGTCTGTAATTGTTCTGTCAAGTAGATGACTTCTTCTGTCCTCAGTATTCAGGGGTATTTTTCATCCCTTTTTATGATGTACTTGATTAGTTATCTTAATAATAGTTTTTTAAAATATTTCTAGTGTTAATTCTTGTGGTGATATCAGACATTTGTGATTTGTGTCTAGCTTCAATTGTCAAGCTTGATTCTGGTAATTTGGATTTTGCTTTGAAACCATCCTAACAAGACCAGTTCTTGGATACATGTGGAATAATTAACCACATGATTTGGGGTTAGAATTTGTTCAAGATTAGATGTTTGTGAACAAGGTTATCTGGGCAACCCATGAATATTTGAATCCTTAATTAAATTTAGTACTCGGAACATATGAATCTGCAGATGGGATCGATAGGGTTTGTATGAATGAGGGAGTCTGGTCTTCCCTTGCTGTTGTCAGCATCTAATGTCGAAGTTTTCCAGCCAAAGTTGTAATTGTTTGTCGAGTAAGAGTCTGTTTGAAATTTCCTTCCTGGGAAAAATTGAGAATTTCATGTTTGGATTTAACATCTAATACATGTTGAAGATTGCAGCTATATTTGTGGGGCATGAAGTTGCTTATTTGCTGCGTTTGCTTAGGGGCATGTCTTCAAGAACAATTGGGGCGAGAGATGGTTGGTTTCTGCTTTACAATTTACTGTTTTCGATGGTTGCAGTGTATAGTTCTGAAGAGAACTTGCTTTCGTTTTCCCTCACATGATACACTTGATAACAGTTCGTTTCTTATAAATATTTTAAAATAATATTTTTGATTTTTTAAAATTTATTTTTAATATCACAACATTAAAATTATACTAAAATATAAAAAATAATTTCAAATTTTTACCAAATTACATTTCAAAAACTATTAAAATTATAAAATATTATTTTGATATAGTTATGAGAAAAAATACTTTGAAAAACATGAAAATTATTTTCATGGTAACAAACAATAATTGATTCAAATAATTAAATGCATAGTGTGATTTGTACATTAGATTTCTTTGACCTGGGATGTGTTATTGTGTTGTACAGTATTTTTAAAAAATAATTTTTATTTAAAATATATCAAAATAATTTTTTATTTTAATATATTATTAAAATTATAAAAAATATTAATTTAATACTTTTCATCTTTAAAACGCATCCAAACATGGATGAAATGTAATTACAAAACAAGCATGTACACATTTAAGGAACTCAAATAATTAAATGCATGGTAATCAAGATGTATCAATCTAATGATTCACCGACTCGTGATCTAATTTGGATTAGGTTTTTTTTTTTAGAATTAGTTTGGATATTGATTACGTGAAGATCGGCCACAGAAATGACAGTTTTCCTTGCAAAAACAATGGGTGGCCAGGATTCTTGGACCAGATATCCTCTCGTAGGTAATAACCAGTAGTATATTATTAATTAGTTATTTTTACAATAAGAAAAGTAAATCAAATTGAGAACCTGCAAAAATATTAAGAATAATTAGGTTAATGCAAGATTTGTTGCTGAGTATGAAAATCATTGAGGAAAATGGAAGACAGTGATATGCCTACCTTTGCTTCCAAATGTGGCAAGACTGGTAGTATATGCTTGTCTGGGCTCCATATGAACAAAGGATAGCTCAAACTTCAACAAGCTGATTAGCTTTCCTCTCATGCTGTCAAATTTCTGTCAAGTCAGCTCTCCAGTACCTCTCTTGTGAAGGAAAGACAATGCTAATAATATAAGTTAAATTTGTTTTGAAAAGCAGTGATGTTTCATTTTTCTTTTTAAGAATGTTTTTTAAAAAAATTAATTTTTTTATTTTTTTATTTCAAACTAATATATTTTATATATTCAGATGGTAGATATTAAAAATAATTTTTAAAAAATAAAAAATATATATTTTAAAAAACAATTACTATTATATTACCCAACTTTGTGTAAAGACAGACAACCCTTTGGAATCCTGCCTGCCTTTCTTCATTACCGCTTCAATAATTCAAGGGAGAGAAACCTTAAAGCAAGAGAAGATGCTTTACTGCTTTATTTGCCTTTTTCCAAAATCTTTGTGTAATAGCTTTGAGAAAGAAATAATTCTTCTTCTATCCTAAGTTTCTCCATAACCATTTTCCAAAAAAAAATAAATAAATCCACCGGGTTTCCAATAAGTTTTTTTAGAAAGTATAATTTCTTTTAAAAATACTTGTACCCGGTTTAGAACCGAATCAATGGTTTATTCGGTCAATTGTAAGTCATCAAACCAACTTTGATTGATCATTTTATTTATATCAATATTATTTTAATTTTAAAAAAATTTGAGCTAATAATGTTGAAGAGATAGTTTTTGTCTTTTGAATAATTACGTTTCAAATTTTAATTTTGTAGAAAGATAAAATGACTTATTTTCTACTAACGGAGACTTGATTTTTATTTATTTTACATACAAAAATTCATCTTACAACAATTTTAATTAAAAATATATTTTTTAAATCTATTTTTTAAAAAAATATATTTTTTTAACTCATTTTTCATCTAGTTTTCGAGGTAATGGAGTAGTAGTCCAACTAGGTGATTGATCCAATTTCTTATTTTGTTTTTAGATGTTTTTTAAAAATAAATTTTTGCTTGAAAGATATTAAATTAATATTTTTTTAATGTTTTAATATAATTTTAATATATTAATATAAAAAATTAAAAAATTATTTTAAAAAAATCGATCACGGTTTAATCACTCAAATCCTCCATTTTCATAATTGACGAGATCCGATCTGTACCAAATTATAGGTTTCAGGGTGCAAAACACTCATTTCTAGGCTGTGATATGGGATGTGGAATAAAAAAATTAGGGTCAAGAAATGGAGTTTAGAAGGGATAAAAAAAAGTATATACTCCGAATCTTCTTGTTAGAAAAATGCCCAATTTAGTTACTCATAATCAATTTTGTATAGACTCAAAAAAATTAAAAATATACCAAAATTAAAACTTTATTTTTTACGATCCATCCCATGGTCAAGGTCCTCAAGGATGGGCAATTATTATAAATAATTTAACAAGTACACAACATAACATCAATAGATTAATAATCTCGATTAATTAAAAAAATTTAATGATCTCGTTATGTTAATCTACAAGGGTTTATATTGAGGATTAAAAAAAATAGAAAAATTCAGAAAATCAATTCCTCTCAGGAAAAAAGGGCCCAAGAATTTAGGATCCATTCCTAATTTACGGTATAGCCATGATACTGGCAGTTCTGTCAGTGTGTGTGTGTGTGTGTGAGAGAGAGAGAGAGAGAGAGAGAGAGAGAGAGAGAGGTGATTGAGAAGATGAAGATAGATGATGGGACATGAAAGCATGACCACCTCTCGGCTCTCGCTCTTGCTGAGAGGCTATGACGCGAGTACCATGCATGGAAGCATCAGCAGATACTGGTGGAGAGATCCCTGTCATCTAAAAAATGCAATTATTTAAATTAAAACAACAAAGATATTTTTATATATTAAAAAATGATATTGTACAGAACTCCAGGGTGATTAAACCGGAACCGGTTTCCCTTCGACTTTTTACCTGAAATAACACACGAGGTGTTTTATTAAACTGGATGTAGATTATCTCGGTACAACTTGGTCAAATCAGTAAGCCGATTTATGATCCAATCCATCCACTCTGAGAAGACAATTATGAAGTTTGAGTTTAATTAATTAAATTTTAAATTTATTTTTTAAAAATCATCTATTCAAGATTTATTTATATGGTTATTAACTTCAAGACCTGTAAAATTAATCGAAATACGTGCAAACTAACTCAAATATCTACATTAATTAAAAAAAACTCTGATAAGACATGATTTTATTTTTTTAAAAAAAAATCTTGAAATAATATCGGTTTAGATTAACTCAAATCAATTTAGATTAACTTAACCGATGACCAAAACTTTAAGCCAGGTCAGAAGCTTATCCAAGTTTTATAACTATGATTTATGGGACCATTTGGCGCAACGATTTCATTATTGTTTTGTTATTTTTGTTTTATTTTTATTTTTTTTTGTGTTTTGGGATTATTTTGATATGTGTTAAAAAAATATTTTTAAATAATTTTTTTTTAAAAAAAAAGCCTGCTTCGGCGTCGTCTCATCAATGTCTTCATTGTTGTCTGTTTGGCGTGGGCTTCCCTGGCAACCTTAGACTTTTTAAAATCGAACTATGCTAAGCTAGAGGCCTTCAATCATAATTGGAAGCTGTTCTTCTTTTTTGGTGCTTCAAAGCCCAATAAGTTGTCTGTAGCTGTAGACATCTGGGTCATCGAAATCAATCAACATTAGCCTTCGCCCTTCAGTGACAACGCACCACCCCCTTGCCACTTTATTCACATTCAAGATTAGACTGCCCAGTTGTACTTTATTGACACCCAAAAACAGAGACATAGACAACTACATTTCGTTCATGGTGGTTCTTATCTAAGTGAAAAATGACAACAAGAGAGAACCTAATTTCTTGGCTATTTCGAATTGTTCCACGTTTAGTTCGTAGTGATCTTCTCAACCTGTAATTTGCATCTCGAACCTGATCATTTACCTGTTTAGATTTTATAACTATGATTTGTTGATTCTTTTGGAGCATTGATATCTTTTTTTAAAAAAACAAATTAGGACTAATCTTGTTGAATTAATAAGTTACACATAATTTACATGAATAAGAATTTCATATCTAGTTTTTATTTACTAATATTATGTTAGATTTAAAATGCTATTTGTAATTACACGTAAATACTATTTGGTTGGTGTTTGGTATCCCAATGAGTATAGGTATTTAGATCCATATAAAAATAAGTGGTATTATTTACAAGATTTTAGATGTTGTGGACAATCAAGAAATCAGGAAGAAGTATTTAATTGTACACACTTGTCACTACAAAATATAATAGAACATTCTTTTAGAGTATGGAAATAGAGGTGAGAAATTTTACAAAATATATACGCTTATCCACACAAAGTGTAGGTTCAGATTGTAGTAGTATCAATGGCACTACATAATTACATTGGAAGAGCATTGCATGATTACGTAGCATTTGTAAAATTTGATCGCAAATCCAATTTTATTCCCGATAATTTTTTAGCCTATTTTTTGCATACTCAGAAAACCAGAGATATCAGAGGACTTTTCAAATGAATTTTATACACGATATAAATAGTTTAATAAAATAATAATAAAAAAAAGTTTTCAAGGTTAGATGTAACTTATTAATTATAAACTATTAAATTCGTTAATTGGGTTTAATGGTAGACTGTTTACAACTAGATTTTCTACTTGCGTTCATCAATAAAAGCTCCATGGTTTCACATTTTGTTTGTAACTCAATCAATTGCATCAAATAAAATGAAAGCATTCAATAATTTTTTTTAATTAACGTAAATATCCGGGTTAGTTTGCATACATCTCGACTAATTTTACGAGTTCTGAAGTTAACAATCATGTAAACTTCTAGTAGTCCTGAAGTTTGTGAGACTCAAACTGATAATTTCTAAAACAATAAATATAATATTTAACTAGTTGAGTTATAACCTTCTCCATAATCTTCCTCACCCAACTCCTGACTTCAGAGTGTCCCAAATCCCTAGTGTATGGTAATAGCAAATGCTGATAATATTCCCCATTCAATGTGGCTTCAGAAGTATATAAATGGTGTACGTATTGACAATTGCCCATTATGAGCCTGTCCATTTCTTTGGTGGCCTCAATTATTGTTCTTGCCGATTGAGTGCTTTACCTTTTTTTTTCAACAATGAGTTCCTTTTACCACCTAGATTTATGACCCTCGTCTCTAGTCCTCTAGAGACGGATCGTGGGAACAATGAGTTCCTTTTACCACCTAGATTTATGACCCTCGTCTCTAGTCCTCTAGAGATGGATCGTGGGAAAAACTTCTATTTTGAGAATGCCAGTCCTTTTGCTGCATTTGTCTCAGCTTGTTGGGCACAGAATTGGGAGCCATAAATCCCAGCTCAATCACTAATCAACGGGCTTGGAAAGAAAAGTAAATGAGAGCACAGGCATGTAGATAATGACTTGCTGTGTGTTTCTCCCCCTTGCTTTCTTTTTATGATGCATTTACGCTTTGTTTCATTAATAGAAAAGCATCGAAAAGGGTTTCGGAGTTGTGGTTGTAATAAATAGAAAAGTAATGAATTATCTAAAAATGCTGGCCTTTTATTTATCATAGATGACCATTTCTTTTTTACTAGACTAGAAAAGTGAAAGACACAGCCATACAGGATCATATTTGTTCAGGAATGGACCATTTGGTTAGAAAAGTTAATATTCTTTAGCAATGTGATAAAAATATCTAATTGCTACTATTATTATTAAACTCAATTCATTGAGTGTTTCTAGATTGAAGTTTTGTCCCAACTTTTTTTTAAAAAAATTATTTTAATATGATTTAATAAAAATGATCGATTAAAAAACAACCCAATCAACTCGTAAAAAATAATATGAGAATGAATTGAAAGCAAAAAAAACATCTCGACCCAACTTATTTCCTAACTCAGGTTTGAAAAAAAAAAAGAAATTGATTGAAAAAAAAAACTCTTAACTTAATTCCTTAAATGTCTCAAGTTTAAAATTAAATTATATAAAAATTACCTCAAAAGGATATAATCAACTTAACCAATCTAAAAAAACCCGGATTCTTATTAAAAAAATTTTAATAACAAAATAAAAATATAAAAATATAAAAATAATAGCTTTAATGTTTATATAAATAATTTCAGTACAACGCATCGAATGGATTGGGCAAAAGAGTCTCTCAAAATCTCTGAATGCATGTGTTGCATTCCACAAAGAAGGACATCCCTCTGTAAAAAAGAGTGAAACCACACTAAAATTGATTGAAAGTATCCTACAAAATTACTCGAAACATAAAATAGGTAAAGTTTATCCGAGACAAAAGAAAACAAAGAAAATAGCTAGGAAAAATAAAAAGTTTGGGGGTTACTGCCGGAGTACTCTCCGGCAGCCGCACTGGGTTGATTTTGTTTGATCTAGAGTCTTTAGAGCGAAGGTAGAGAAGGTAAGTGGAGAATCAAAGCTCAATATCATCTATCCCATCTCAAACTAAAAGTTTGAATCTGGTTAGAGAGAGAAGTGAAATCCAAGATTTCGTCAACATCAATCAAATTCCACATGGCTCTTAGGACTGTGACTATTTTAAGGTAAAGAAAGTTTATATTTAAAAATATATTAAATTAACAAGGAGAATGTAATAATTCCCACCTGTGCGAAAATTGGAGTTTATGTGACTGTATTTGTTACTCGACAAGGACTTTATTGAAAGAAATTGAAAAGTGGGATTTTATTGAGTTGACAATTTTAACTAACAAGGACTCAATTGAAAAAAAAAAGTTTTTATAGGCACGTTCGAGTTATCCCATCCTCCAATCACTAAAACAATTAGCTTCATAACATTCACCACAACATTATTCTTAGAAATAACTCTGGCATATAAAACTGGAACAGAAGATTAAGCGTTTGGCAGTTCATTCAAAAAAATGTTTTCAAAAAAATTTGATTTTTTTTTAATTAATATATTTTTGATATTTTTAAATTATTTTGATGTACTGATCTTAAAAATAATTTTTAAAAAATAAAAAAAACATTATTGACATGCTTTTCTGAATGAAAAACATTTTAAAAAGCAACCACAACCACAACCACATTTTCAAACACGCTCGTTTGTGGTTTAAATAGGGTTAGGTAAAATTTTTAAAAAAAAAATTTAAATTTAGTTTTTTATATTATTTGATTATTTTGATGTGTTGATATTAAAATTAATTTTTTAAAAATAAAAAAATAACATTATTTAATATATTTCATAATAAAAAATATTTTAAAAAATAACATCAACAACACCCTCAACATATCGTGTTTGGAAGTGTGGTTGCGGTTACTTTTCAAAGTGTTTTTCACTAAAAAATATATTAAAATAATATTTTTTATTTTTAAAAAAATATTTTTGACACGAGTATATTAAAATAATTTAAAAATATTAAAAAATATTAATTTTAAATAAAAAAAATATTTTTTAAAAAAATATTTTTAAAACACAAAAATAAATAATTAAAAAATGATGTAGTTCACGTGTCGTCATTCTCAACCCTACTGAAATTCATCTGTCCACGCATCCCTAACCCTGTTCATTGTCGTGGTCAACTGCGTTTCAAACTACGATTGGTTATGCAAAAAGTACAGTTTTTTTTTAATGCTTTTTACATGGCCAGCCGCAATTTGACATGTAGTTGGCCGCGTAATCATCTTCTCGGACCTTCGTCCCTTTGTTTGAGAGAGAGGCTCCTGCTTCTTCAGCTAATTTTCTTCAATCTTCAACGCTTGTTGCGAGTAATGTATTCTTCAAATCTTTCAAAACAAAAATAAATAAACTTTTCGGAAGATAGATTAATTGATTTGAAATATTTTTATTATTAAAAAAATCCCTTCATTGGAATAAAGAAAACTCCAATAAACTTTATAAAGTTTTTAATAATGTATTAGAAGCAGCAACCAACTTAAAAATGTGTTTTGAGATCTTTAAAAAAAAATGGAGAATTTTTATTATTTTTAAAAATTATTTTGATATATTGATATTAAAAATAAAAATTTAACAATAAAAATACATTATTTTAATATATTTTCATAAAAAAAAAACTACAAGCTTATTCCAATTTTAATTTGACTCGAAATTGACCATTAACATTTATAAACAAGAGTTTTCAACGTTTGCCATCTAGAATTGCATTTATTTCAATTTCAAAATTTTCTACACTTGGATTTTGAACTGCCAAAAAATAAGCCCTCTCTGCTGGCCGCCTCTCATAGGGCAAACAGTTGTAGCCTGAGACTTGCACTAGCCGAAAGGCAGGCAACCGGTCTTATCACGCACGCTAAGTAGCCTTTTCGAGCATGCCTCCCGCTGTCATTCGGTTGTGTACTGTCGGGAGCGTGGCTGCGGGTGATTTTTAATTAAAACACGGGAATTTGTGTTTGGTTAGGGTTGAAATTTTATTTTATGGTGGTGGGACTCGTCAAAAATTAAGATTGAACCTCAATTTTTTAAAAAAAAACATGACAATTCAGTTGCAAGCTTCTCACCTTAAGTTTTTAGATTTATTGACAAAAAATTAATTTAATATTTTTTAAAATAAAATATATTTTTAAAATATTTTTATGGTTTTAAAATAATAATATTGGAAATAAAATAAAATTATTTTAATATATTTATAAAAAAACACTATTAAAAAGCATCTATAGACATTCTCCGAATCAAGAATACAAATTACAGTAGCATTTAAAAAAAAAAGTTTTATTGATTTTGTTTTTCTGAAAAATAAAAAAGTTTTGGGTGAGCAATGCTTGCTTATCCTAAAGTCTTGTCACAATTTAATCCATTTTAACACTCCACTGGTTATATATCCCGCACGATGCTGCGAGTCAATTATTTTTTGTATTTTAAAAAAAGTCAAGATCTAAAAGTGTTAGGTTTTTTTGTAAAGTTATACCCAAGAGTCTTAAGTTTGGTTGCAACGCTTGACTCAAAAGTAATATTTATAATATTAATAATAACATTAAACTTGAGTTAACCCTTAGCATAAAAGTGTCTGGACTGCAATACCAGACCCAATAGCATTGGACGTGTGTCTGGCTGCAAGGTCGTGTCATAAAAGTGTAATAATTAAATATATTAGTTAAAAAGAAAAAAACTAACGAAGAAAAAGAAAAAAAATATGAATTAACTATGTTAACCCTTCAAATCAAGTTAACCCATCATACCTTGAATTCGCATCGTGAAAGTTTGATAATTAAAAAGAAAAAAATAAATTAATGGGTTAACCCAGAATTAACTGGGATAACTTGTCAAATCAGGTTAGCCTGTCAAATCTGGAATCCGTGTCATGAAAGTTTGATAACTAAATAGAAAAAAATTTAACATTAACAATTTAAATTAAAAAAATTAATTAAAAAGAAAAAAAACAAAAGGCATAAGCCTTTGCACTATGGATTGCACTGTGCAGCCCACACTCAAAGGCATAAAAATAACAAAAAAACAAAAATAAAAACTAAAGGCATCAGTCGAGAACTATTTAGAAAAAATTTTAATATTAATAAACTAAATTAATTAAATAAAATTAATTAAAAATAAAAAAAATTCTAAGAAGAAAAAAAAAACTAAATATGAAGAAATTTAACATTAACAAACTAAACTAAACTAAACTAAATGAAAAAAATTAAAAAGAAAAAAAAAGCAAAAAAAAATTATAGGTTAACTCGTCAAATTAAGTTAACCCGTTCAACCCGGAATTTGTGTCATGAATGTCTGGTAACTAAATAAAAAAAAAGTGAAAATTAAGAAACTGAACCAAACAAAAAAAATTGATTAAAACGAAAAAAAATTCGGGTTAACTCGTCAAATCATGTTAACCCGTTAAACCCAGGATCTGTGTCATGAAAATCTAATAACTAAATAAAAAAATTTAACATTAACAAACTAAATAAAACAAAAACAATTTATGAAAATAAAAAAACAAAAAAAATTGACGATCAACCCATAATTAACTGGGTTCATCCGTGAAACCAGGTTAACCTGTGAAACTCGGGATATGTGTTATGAAAGTTTGATAACTAAATAGAAAAAAAAATAGTATTAACAAACTAAACTAAATGAAAAAAATTAATTAAAAAGAAAAAAAATTCTTGGTTAACTTGTCAAACCAGGTTAACCCATTAAATCCGGAAAACGTGTCATGAAAGTCTGATAACTAAATAAAAAAATTTAATATTAATAAACTAAATTAAATTAAACAAAAAAATTTGTTAAAAGAAAAGGATAAAGAAATAAGTAAAAAAATAATCCAAAAGGCATTAAAAAAAGCTAAAAAAAATGTGACAACTTAAAAAAAAAATCTAAAGCATCAGTGTTTTACTGTGGACTGCACTGTGCAGTCCACAATAAAACACCAATCCCTTTTAGTATGTGTTACAATTAATTAAAAAGAAAAAAAGTAAAAAAAAAATTAAGGTTAACTCATCAAACCCGGGATCCGTGTCATGAAAATCTGATAACTAAATAAAAAAATTAACATTAACAAAAAACATTAAACAAAAAAATTCATTAAAAGAAAAAAACACAAAGAAAAAACAAAAAAAAAGAAGACAACTCAGCGTTTCGCTGTGGACTTGCACAGTGAAACACTGAGCAGTTTTAGTTTATTGTCAATTAACAAACTAAACTAAACGAAAAAAATTAATTAAAAAGAAAAAAAATTCGAGTTAACTCGCCAAATCAGGTTAACCTGTTAAACCCGGGATCCGTGTTATGAAAGTTTGATAAATGAATAAAAAAAATTTAACATTAACAAAAAAAATTACTAAAACAAAAAAAAGCAAAAAAAAAACTCTAAAAGTGTAAAAAAAAAAATCAGCTCATCTTTTACTAAATGGAAAGAAATTTAACATTAACAAACTAAAGTAAACGAACAAAATTAATTTAAAAAAAGCAAAAAAAATTATGGGTTAACTCGTCAAACCATGTTAACTTATTAAATCCGGGATTCGTGTCATGAAAATCTGATAACTGAATAAAAAAATTTAACACTAACAAAAAAAATTATTAAAAAAAACTTTAAAAACATAAAATAAAAAAGCTTATTTTTTACTGTGGACTGCACAGTACAGTCCACAATTAAAAAAAAATAAACCCTTTTAGTTATAGTTTAATTTTCTCTCACGGTTTAACTATTTTACCACCAAATTAGACCGTCTTAAAATTAAAAAAACAGAGAAATTATACACTTACATCCGCTACAAACACGTGAGTATATTTTGATGACATGACGGGAATATTTTTTTTACTGCGATTGTTAAAAATATTCCTGGACTAGCCAATGAAACGACTAACTCTATCTTTTTAATTATCTTCAAGATACAACAGCTCTGCATGGTATAATATATTTAAGAAAATAAAACCTTTTCTAATACTAATCAACAACACTTAAACTCGGCAGATCAAGAAATGAAGTGGATGTTTGGTAATTTGGTGTAGAATATTTTTCAATTGAAAAATATATAAAAATAGTTATTTATTTATTTTTTACATTAGTATACTAAGATTATAAAAAAATATTTAAAAATATTAATTTAATATTACAAAAAACAAATTTAAAAAGTATATCAGTAATTACCGCAATATCAGGTAAATAATTACGCAAACTCTCTTAATTGACTTACCTATTCTTAGGATATGAGAAAATTATACGATAATAATAATAAAAATGATAATAATTATAATTCATCATTACTTCTTAATAAAATTTTCATTAAACTAACTTCCTTCGTTATGTCATGTTTTTAAATGTTTCAAAAAATATAGTTGTGATTATTTTTTAAATTATTTTTTATTTAAAAATATATTAAAAAAATATTTTTGATATCAGCATATCAAAATGATTTAAAAATATAAAAAAATTAAATTTAAATAAAAAAACTTAAAATTTTACAGAACATCTTTTTCACCACATTTCCAAATAAACTTTTTAAACGCAACCAGTGGATTCTTTTTATTTTTCAAAGGTGTGCCATGTCATCATGAACAGTGTGGGAAATGTAATATGTTAGTAACTTGGACATCAGTCATGTAATTCCACCTCAATTTCTTTCTTTTTTTTTAATATTTGTTTGGAATTGAGGTTGAATCTATTTAAAAAAAATTAATAAAAATATTTTTTAAAAATATTTTTTATATATTAATATTAAAAATAAATTTAAAAAATAAATATTATTTTAATATATTTTAAAAAATAAAAAAAATTGCAAAAATATTTTAATTTGCAAGCATGTATCAACGGTCAACGACTCAGCAGCCCCTGGCCCCTCTAAATTCTTTCATTTCAATTAGTAGTTGAGTTAACGGGTGATTGCATACATGATCTCTTCAAGACCGCCCGTTGTCGGCCACAGGATTTCCTACTTGCAGTAAGCAGTCTCGTAGTATTCTGACGTTGACGATCGACCCCCCTCTGTCGACGTGAAGTCAAGCAAAATATCAAAGTGAGTTTTTTGTTCCAGGAATGTAACTGATTGGATCGCACTAAATACTTATGGAAAGTGAATGTGAACTTTTATTTTATTTTATTTTAATACTTACCATATGTTTGATTTGGTTTAGATTATACTTGTCAAATCTATTCTAATCAAGTGAGTCTCTGAAAGTGCATAGCTTGTGTTATTTAGTAAATGTTTTATTTAAAAGTAATCAAATTAATGCTATTAGAGAGTTTTAATATATTGATGTCTTAAATAAAAAATAAAAACTTATTTTAATGTATTTTTAAATAAAAACATTTTTCAAAAGCATTTTACACCACAATAATAAACACACAATAAGAGTTCAGATCATTGGAATGTTAGGTTAACCTTAAAACAATTTCATTTTAATAGTTTTTAAAGGAAAGAATGTCATTTTAAATAAAAAAAATTAAAAAAATATATTAAAATGATATTATTTTGAATAAAAAAAATACATTGGAGCTAACTCGATCAAGTCTCATATAGATTTTATCAAGTTAACATGTCCGCAATTTAATTCATAGGGTCATCTAGATTCAATTGGATCTTTATTTAAACTGGTTAAAAAAAATTCAAACTTGAGCTAGTTTTTGAGTTGATAAATACTTAAATCAACCTGTTAGACGAATAAAGTTTTATAATCATGGTTAAACTTTGAATATACTATTTGTAACTAGATTAATAAAATGCAGAGGAAATTAGATATTTTTTATTTTCTATATATATTAAATAAAAATAAAAATCATGAATGATTTTTACAAATACATCCTCTATATATATATATATATACATAAACACATTATCGAAAACATCAAAAGTACTTAGTAATTTCGAGTACTGTTACATATTCTGGGACTCTGAAGTACAGATCTCTCGAGCTGGTTGGGACTCTGAAGTATAGATCGTGCCTTTATGTATATTGTCTAACCCATTACATATTCTGCAATTTTAAGATTTTAAAACAAAACTTTCATTAAAATACTTTAGATCAAGACACTATTTGGAATTCCGGTAACTTATATTTTTAAGTATTTTTCTTAAAGTATATTTATGTTAAAAAAATATTAAATTAATATTTTTTTATCATTTTACTTATGTTAAAAGTAAAAAAAAATCTTTTAAAAATCATTTTAATATATTTTTAAGCAAGAAACATTTAAGAAAAACATAAACACCATGGTGCAGACACAAATAAAAGGCTTGTTTGAGAGTGCTAGATATTTTTTTCAATATATGTTTTTGCTTGAAAATACATCAAAATAATATTTTATTATTATTTTTAAAATTTATTTTTGATATCAACACATCAAAACGATAAAAAAATATCAAAAAACTTAATTGAAAATAAAAAAAATTAAAAACACAGTTAGACCGCAATGCCACACATGACCTAGATGGAACAATAATATTGAGTCTGTCAAACACTAATGCTGAAAAACATGTCGGGTCATCCACATGCTTGGCATGATGGATTTAATTTTGGACGTTTGAAAGTTGAAAGGTGTGTTTAGTGGTGTTAGCTTTTATGGTTGTGATTTTAAACAAAAATAGTTTTATATAAAATATTTTTAGTTGAGGTTAGTTTGATAAAATACGTGTTTGATTAAAACTGTAGTTGAAATTGAGTTTAAACAAAAAAATAGTTTAATGTGTTTGGGTAAAAATACTTTTTAAATTGAGGATTGGTAATAAAATGACTAAAAAAAACATATATTAATACCGATAGTTTTTAATTAAAATATTATAGAATTAATTACAATTACATCTTAAAATAAATAATACTTTATGAAAATATTCTGTTATTGTCCCATTAAACTATTTGTAATTCCATCATGTACAAAATCCATTCGAAAAAGCCTCTGATATTTATGGTTTTCTGAGTGTGCAATAACATCGACTAAAACATCATCGGGAGCAAAATTGAGTTTGCAATCAAATTTTACAAATGCTAGGTCATCATGCAATGTCCTTTCAATGTAATTATGTAGTGTCATTGATACCACTATAATCTGAATTGTGCTTTGTGTGGATAAGCGGATATTTTTTGTAAAGTTCTTCACCTCTATTTCCATACTATAAAAGAACGTTCTATCACATTTTGTAGTGATGAGTGTGTGCAATTAAATACTTCCTTTTGGTTTCTTGGTTGTTCACGATGCCTAAAATCTTGTAAGTGATACATCTCATTTTTATATGAACCTAAATACCCATACTCAATGGGATATCAAGCATCAACCAAATAGTATTTACATGTAATTACAAACAACATTTTAAATCTATCATAATACTAGTAAATAAAAATGCAAATTACTATACTCATGTCTGCATTCAATTTCTATCACATTAACTACCTTATAGTGGTATAAGAAATTTTATATTACTATTGTCAACAATCTTAAGAAAAATACAGGTATCATGGACGTTGTCTTCTCATCCTGCCCACACAAACATGAACTGCATGTTTAAACTACAAGCACTCATTATATTATGTGTCGTTACATCTTTTCTTCTGATAAATAGAATTTGATTTTTAGGTTGATATGCAAACTCACACATGTGTGCCATCAATTGCACTAATAAAATTCTCCTACAAATTATGTTTCCTGTCTTCTTCCCTGAAGTCTCAAGATTCAACATCTTCTTTGGTGTTTATAAAAAATTTCATTGACTAGTGATTTTATTATTATACAAAATCAAGTTAAGTCGAAAACAAGAAGCAGCACAAAACTAGACAATTTATTTATGTCAATTTTAACCTTATTTAAAGTCGTTGGGAGAAATAATAATAATAAGGTTTAATATTATACTCTCCAATCATCTATACCTTATGAAATTAATTATTTCAATCTCTAAATCTTTTCAATTGATGTTTAAAAACTGATTATTATGAAAAAACTGATGAGATTGCCTTTCTAATCAAGCCATAAAATCCATCAAACTACCTAAACAAAATTGGCAATGAAAAAAGAGGTCAAGATTAACATCAAAAGATCTTGCAAGTCAAAAAAATCACGAGGGCTCAGTCTATTCGTAGCCTCTGCTACGATGACATGCCATGATCCGAGTGAAAGTGTACTATTTCCAGGTCCAAAAGCATGGATGGAAAGAAGGGAATCTTGCGAGAGAAGTTCGTGGGTTTGCACTTTTGCCAAAATTAGACTCATTTGTACAAAAAGCAGCACTGAAAAATGAAAATTAGCAGTGGAATCGATGGCATTTGCCGATCGGCTTACTTATTTCACAACGCCTCAGAAATAAGAACAGTTAAATAATTTTCTGTCAGTCCATATGTCAGCTTGGCCCCACGAAAACACACACAGCAAGAAAACGATGGAAAGATACGTGTACGATCCTCAAGCATATACTCAGTCCCAATCTAGTCCCCCAAGTCCTAGTTTTAGTATCTAGCCCTTCCTCTAACGTAATTTATACATTAACGTTGCCAGGAGACAGCATTTCAGTTTTGTAAAATCACAACCACCTTTTCTTCAAATTGTTTTTTCTTAAAAAACCATAAAATTATTACTTTTTAGGTGGTTTTAGAAGAGTTCGATTTAATAATATTAAAAAAATATATAATTTTAATATATTTTTAATTAAAAATATATTTACAAAAACATCCATTACGTTACCAAACAAACACACACAAGTGTTCTATGAGAAGCTATGATGAAATGTAACAACGACAAAGTTACATCCTCGTGAAATTTATTATAAAAAAAATATAAGATCATAATATCTTTAAATACATATACTTAGCACACACTTATATTATTTTCGGTAATACTTAAAATGTGACATTACTGTATATTTTTTATTTCAATAATCAAGATAGACTAAGTGAGTTTTTATACGTAGAAATTAAACACGTCCACGCTGGATTTTAAACAGGACATCTATCCACATGTTGGTTTACTCTTATAAAATTACAATATATTTGAGGCTTGAAATGTAAATCGGTTGCAATTTGGAGGGTGTATATGTAGTTTACCAAAGAAAAAAAAGTCGCGACTCCCACCCGCCTTCCGCCTCGATCTACCCCGGCCTCGCACGATGAAAGGGCCTTTTCTAGTAGTTGAACAAGGAGAGAAATAAATAGCATCTGACCACAAGACGATAAAAATAAAAATAATAGAAGACAAGAAACCTATTGGTCCCTGAAGCTCTAATTTTAGCATTCTAGCCCTTCGTCTACCATAGTATATTTCTAGAATCACAACTACGTGTGCTTTCTTTGCCAATAAAAGAAAAAAATCATGAAACACATTTCTCTTGGTCGATTTTAAAAAACTTGAGCAAGTGAGTTATATGAAATTATAATTGAAATGCAATAATGATAAGATAATATTGGATTAGGAGTTTTTGTGAAATTTATCTTGGAAATGCAAGCATGAAAAACATTTAATGTGAAAACCAACTATGCTGCTCGAAGCATGTAAAGAGGTGATATTACTATTTTTTTTTATTTTAACAATTTCGATATCCTCAACCATATTTTATACATGGAAATTTAATATTTTTACGATGAATTTTAAATGAACTATCTATTTTTATATTGATTTACTCATAAAATTTTATCTGTTTGCGATCTTTTGTCTATATATTTGAAATCTAATCTAGATTATGATTTAGATTGTAAATTTTTTAGATCAATATTTTTTCTTGAATTAGTACTAAGTATTCGGGCAAAACCAGACTAATCTCAGAGATATATAAATTTTTAATAAAAAGTTTTCCGTAAGTACACCACGGTTAGTTCATGAACTTATGGTAATTATAATTCAAAATACATAAAAGGACAACATTAACATGTAATATTTTTTTATCCTAACAATTAAGATATATTCAATCAATATTCATAGATGAAAATCAAAAACATTTGCGCTGTAATTTAAACATGCCATCATCCTCCCATAGGAATCCATCCCTAGAACCCTAATTGGATTTGGACAACGACGACAATGCAAAAACAATCCAGATCCACTTATCATACAAATGAAGCTCATAGAGTGACACATGCACACATATGTATGTATGTAAGGCCCCACTTATTTTTGTAATCTTTTTTTTATTTACTTTCATTATAAATTTAAAAACATTTGGTCAATCCATGTATACCATAAATTTATTCAAAATTTTTTCTTGAAATCATAGTCAAGAAAATACTATGATTTGTAGTGCTTTTTAAATCTATTTTTTTAAATTCTAACCGTAAAAATTAATACAATACCACACACATACTAAATGGTGAAATATAAAATTGAAGCAATTTAAAGGATGTAAATGTAGTTTACCAAAGAAATAAAGGGCCATGACTCACACCCACCTTACACCCCATCCCCCCACACTCAATGAAAGTGCAAGTAGTAGTGGAAGAAGAAAGAAAGAAAAATTGCATCTGACTATGACAAAAAGAAATGAAAAATAAATAAAAATTCAAGAAAAAAAATTAAAGAAACAGAATAACTGGAATCTACTACCAGACCACAAAACCAAGTCCCCGTATATAAACGCTCCCTCACCATCCCACACGCACCCCTTCTTTAAAATCTCTCATCTCATCCCTCTCTCTCTCTCTCTCTCTCTCATTTCTTTGCCCATCACCCCCAAATCTCCTCTTCACACACGCTGTCTTTTCTAACCCTTCTCTCTGTACAAATCCCAACAGGGTTTTCAGTCTTTTAATGATGGAGGAGTGGGTGACAGCGGCGATGGCAGACGAGACAGTAGTAGCAAAACTACTACTGCGCCTCAAACAATCACAGGCGACGGCATCAGCTTCCGCGGTGCCAGCGGTTATTCCCTTGCGATGGGGGATGCGGCTTCCGAGGTCAAGGCCGGGAACGATGACAGCAACGAATTCTTCTTCATTGAGATGCGATGTCGTTTTGAAAAGTAAGGAAGGCGGCGGCGGCGATTCCTCTACTAGATGCAGTCCTACCACTCCTCTTTCATGGAGCGGTGGTGGTGATGGTGGTGCTTCTCCGTCCGGTACTGGTGACGGTTTTGAAGAAACCAGCCGCCGCCACCTCAGCAGTTCTCCTCCGCCACCTGGCGTTAGATCCAAGGTAGTTGTAACCACACTCAGTCTCTCCCTCTCTCTATCGGTTTCTGATTTTTTTTCCTGCTCGTTACTGTTAACGTTAGATTTGGTGTGAGCTGATCCCTCACTCCCTTTCTGTTTTGAATGAAATACCCTTTTCCAGTCTCATTAATCACCGTGACGTTAAGCCAGTCTCCTTTTCTCCCTTGTTCTTCAAATGGTGTCTCTCGCTCCTTTTCTTCTCTTTCGATTTCACCACTTGACCAATCTGCCCTTCATTTTTTCTCTAATCTTCCTTTACCAGCCATCATCTTCACTGTTTTACAGAGTCGTTAAAACTGTTCGTTGATTTTGAAGGTGTGAGGTCTAGTGCTGTTTTTCGCTTAAGTTTTTTATTTTTTAATCTTCGAGACCAATTTACCCCTCGTTTATCTTCTTATTTGCTTCTAACTATCCCATTGTTTTACGTCAACATTTTTCATCGGTTTCCATTTTCCAGCTGCTAAAAAACCAACCCCTGCTAGCAGCTAACAAGGGGCAAATCTGTCTTTTTACGATTTTATCCTCCCGATTATCGGTGGAAAACCGTCAGGAGGTGACATCCACAATTTACCTGGACAGAAATACCCTTGGTGACGTTTTCTCCTCGCTTCTTTTCCGATCACCTGTCATTCATGGTTTCCGACTTTCTGATCATTAATCTACCAAATTGTCCACTCAAGGCTTCACTAGATTCTCCCGTGAAACTCTTCGAACAAGGATGATTTTGTCTGATTCGTGAAGTGAAACCATACAAGTCCGTTGCCCATGAGAGAGAAAAAAACCAAAACCCAACGAAGTTTCCATTTTTTTTTGCCCTAAAAATAAATAAAAAGAATCCTTTTTTTGTTTTTTGAGTCAAAATCTTTATATGGGGTTTGCTTGCTTTTTATGGCTTCAACGTGAGGGTTTTTTGGCTGATGATGGAGCCCACTGACCATTTAGGCTGGGGCCCACTTCAAGTGAGGTTTGTTTTAGCTAGATAAGGTGTTTTTGCTTGAGTTTGGTGAGTTGATTGTGTCGTTAGTGAGAAATTATATCGTGTGGTGATGGTCTATTGTAAGCTTTTTACGATCTTTTCGGTTCTTCTCCTCCTCCCCGCAAGGGCTAAAGGGTTCCGTCTTGGGTGGAGGGGATTATTTGTTGTAGTAGCTCATATCATTGTTGATGTGTGTATGGGTGAAAGGTATATGAGGCAGTCCAGTAATTGCCGGCCATGTCAGTGGTCATGTAAGGGAATCACATGAAAATTGTTTAAAGAGAAAGAAATATAGAAAAAGAGGGTTGTCACGTGATGTCACGCGGGTATTGGTGACGTGGCGTGTAGTTATTGGGTGTGTGTAGAGTTACAGAAGGCAGCTTAACAATTTGGGGGTGATGGATGATGATGATCCGTTTACCATTTGAATGTGGACCAGCTGTATAAACTAGATTCATTAAGGTTGGCAGTAAATGTTGATACCATAAAATATCACAGCTAATTATCGTTAATTACTAAAAAGATTGATCCTTTAACACTTTGCTGGAAGTTTTTGTTAATTATGGAAATGGGATTTGTTAATTGTTGATGATGATTAATATATACATATATATATATTTTTTTTTTTGGGGGGGGGGGTGGGGGTAGAATGATGCGTGTTGTTGGCCACGTCTATGGTTTTTGTCTCGTGTTCAAGGATCGGGAAATGTCTATCCATTTTTCTTGTTTTCATGGGTCCCCCAAGTGTAATTGAGCTGTCCTTAATATTGTGGTGCTGCCTTTGACGTCTTGCCACTTGGTATTATCTGCTTAGCAAACGGAGGTTTCTTTTTTCTTTGCAGTTTTTTTGGCGCTATTGCTCAGCTTCCTTGAAGTCTTTTTTCTTGGCTGAAATATATAGGAGTTATATCAATACCATTGAATTAGCGTGTCCAATGATTCAATGGTGATGATTCATTTTTGGCCCAAGATTCGTGCTATAGAGGACTGCTCTATCATTAATTTGATGGGGAATGTTTATTGATTATTTTTATGGTGTCTGACTAATGACCATGTTTATTTTTGATACTTTCAGGGTGCTGGTATTGGTGAAACCACTAGCAATGTAGTGAAGAGGTCAAGAAAAAAGAAGGTAAATTGAATCTTCATTTCAAACATCACTGTCTGCCTGTGCTATAATACAAATCCCTATCCGCATGCTACGTGGTGGTCCTGTGAATTCATGTTCAAATTCTAGTTTAGGTCAACTGAAGTGACCGCATGGACCATCTTTTTTCTGGGGATTTTTTAAGGAAATGGACTTCAAATATATACTAATATTTGATGAATTTAGCGTGTAGTAATCAGTGAAGTTTATTGGCATTTTGCAGACTTTTTCTGAACTTAAAGAGGAGGAAACGCAGCTAGTGAAGGAAGGGGTTTATCTTAAAAAGGTAGGATAACGATTCTTACTAGTTATTACTAAAAGTGTTTGGCATTGAGTTTCAACCTGTTTTTCATCAAAATTTAATTTCCTGTTAATCTTATGTTCATTTTAACAGGAGATATCAACTGTACGTGCAACATATAAGGAGGAGAGAGCTAGAAATGAGAATTTGAAGAGAATTAAGGTATCAAATATTTCTTCATCCCTGTCTCACCTATCATGTGTTTATGGTTTGCTCCTGATTCCTGGAACGAAAACTTGTTCTGTTCGACAGATTGATTTGAATTTGCATTATGGGGATGAACTAGAAGCCTCGACTAGTAACGGCATTCCATCAACATTGCCCACGCGTGCCAAAGGTGATTCCCATCTGCAATCAATCTCTTCTGAAACAGATAAGGCGATTTCGAATCATGATAGATCTTTCCTGCTACCTGATCTAAATATGATGCCATCTGACGAGGGAGACACTGGTACTGAAACTTTATAGGGACTGAGTTGAGGAAAACATGTAAACTGCCCCCCTCATCTCAGCATGTTAACTGTTTAGGCTGCGGCTATGCGGTCACTACAGCCTTATGCTTGTTGTGGAAGAGTTAATCTTCACACCCGCGTAGGAGCTGTTTGGTATATATGCATATTCAACTGGGAGGAAAGCCTCAGTTAACAACCGCCTGTTCTATGTGCTAATTCCTGGAAGGCAAAAGAAGTCAACCATCGTGAAGAAGGATGCACTGTGCCCAATTAGACTGTAGAGACTCTAGTTCTGTTGCAGGTTTCTACATTCTTCCGAAATTCTTTGGGGTAAACCCTCATTACTTCGTATTTCGGGACCATGTAGAAGAAATGGTCATTCTTTGTCTACTAAAGAGCTGTTGGACTCCCTTGTTAAAGCTTCTTGCAACTAATTTTTACAGTTTTGTACCTCTAGACAATACCTTTTTTCCTTGTTCTTTAATTACTTTGAGGAAGAAGGGTTATTAGGGTTACTGGCTTCTGAGCTTGTTTGTTATGAGACGCTTTTCAAAAGCAATAACAGAAGTGTAGATGTTCTGGCGTTATTGACAACCTTAGATTGCAAGTGCAACTGACATCAATCGAAAAGGTTGCTGCAGGCACAAATTTTTGTTTCCAAGGCATTAAAGCTATGGAAAAGAATGTTGCCTTTCTGTTATGCTACATTTAGGCAGAATGTATGAGCATGGACGGATAGAGGGTTTGATTGGATGCGTGATCACTAATTGAGAGGATCGGGATAAGGATGAAGAAAAAAAACTTAATTCTGCTCCCTTCCTCTATCTACCCTCGTTAGGAAGCAAGGACAGGTATGGATATCTTCAGTATCCCCTTAAATAAATCTTGCATTTACAAAGGATGCCACTACCTGACCTGATTTGATCCAGGATTTTGTTGCAGGGGCACTGATTGCGATAGGATTTCAGTTATTTAGCAAATATCGGGGTCTTTTGTAATTCTAACTCCGTTTAACATAAGTTGCGAGAAAATAACATAATAATAAAAAAAACATTTGAAAAATATTACAGTTTGAACATAATTAATAATGTTGTTTCAAAAGTTATTTCTAAACAAAATTAATTTATAACTATATAAGTTGATTTAAATTTTCATGAAAATATAATAGCCAAGAAATAAAATTTAAGATCTAATAATAGTTAAGAAAGAATGGATTATAGGAATATACTAGAACCCTGTTTTTAACACACCTGATATCATTAGAAAATTCTCGATGAAACAATTCTAATCAAACCTTGAAAGATAATTAATCATGATACAAATTTGTTAGAAGTTTTGTTTAGGGTTAATTCAGTGTTAATTACAACTTTATTAGTGGTTTTCTATTGGTACTGAAAGTATCAAAAATGAATTTTAGTGATTTATTTTTTATTTTTATTTTTTTCTTCCCTCATTTTTCTCTGGGCCACATCATCTTATCTCTTTAATTATTGAATCTTGAATCTTATCTTTTAGCAATTAAATCTTCATAAAAATTTAATTTTTGATAAGATTAATTATTTTTTAATACACAATCACTATTCACATAATTAAAATTAAGAAACTTAATTGTGTTTAATCATTATTTCCAATAACGATTTTGTATAGAATCAATATTTGAAAAAGCAATTGTATTTAAATTGTGTCATTTTCCAAATACTTTTTAAACTCGTTATTCTCCTAAATTTTTTACCAAACTACGTTATCTTTTTAAAAAATCCCAACTATCAAATTTGATTAGTTTAATGCCAGAACATGAGCCTTCCATACTGGACTTCCCTTACCATATCAGGATAAAGGGAAATCCCATTCCATACCCATATATGCAAATATAATCTCTTTTCTATCCATGCCATCCTGGAAAATCAAACAAAGGCAATTTCCCATTAAAACTACACCCATAGTTACCGTACATGGCTAAAGGTATGATCTGTTAAATGTTTGGGTTACATGTTTGTTTAGTTAACCTTTAAGTTTCGAGATATATTCTAAAATGATTTCGTTTAAATTAAAAAGTTTTTAAAAAAGACCAAAACAGTATTATTTTTATACAAATTAAAAAAAAATTCTTGAAATTGATCCGATTAGATTTCACTCAAGTTTGACCAGGTCAACCAAACTATGAAATGACCTGTTAAGTCATCGAAGTTAAATTTAACAACTATAAACTACATTTTAAAAAATATTTGCCTTTTTTTTAATTAAAAACAATTGATTGGGTTATAAATTCACCTTGGACTAAAATAATGTAATTACTATTATTTCCTTAAAAAAAACACTCATTTGCATTGTTTTTGGGAGCAATATTGTAATTGTGAAAAGACCGATTGATTAAGGTTAAAGAAATGTTTTTAACTTTTTACTTGCACAATATAATATTGATTCAAGTAAGAAAAATTTGAAAAACAAGTTAGAATTACAAAAACAAACACATTTGAAGTGGGATGACAATTTCAAATTCATTCCTTCTAATTTCTCAATTCCCTGACCAGTCCTTGTATTTTTTGAACTTTGGATGAGAAGAAACTCCATGATAAGATAATAATTACAAATATTCTTAAACCAATAGTTTGGAATTAAGTATTTCAATCTTATCACGGGAAAAAAAAATTGTTAGGGAACTTCAATAAATAAGAATTAAAGGGAAAAAAAAAGGTTTTACAAAGCAACACAGTAATGCAGGAAAAAAAAAAAAACATGATCCTAAAGAATTACCCCTCCTGACATAAATTCAGTAGCTGCATTCTTAAATGCCTTACAGCCTCTCGAATGCCTTTAAAATTGCTCGACGAATTTTTGGCCCTCTCTTTATATATATATATATATATATAGCATCCAAGACAAAATTATAGATGAAACAAGCTCTCACGATCATAGCTGTTTTTAAACCCGAACCATGATTTTATCTAGGAATTTTATAATTTAAAATTTAGTGTTTGTAGATTATTATAATGTATTAATATTAAAAATAAATTTTTAAAAATAAAAAATATTATTTAATATGTTTTTTAAAACATTTTAGAAAATAAGAGTTGAAACAATGAAAAGGACTCTGAACAGTCAAACACACACTATGTTTCCGGACAAGTACGATAACCTTGCTTCTATCCATTAATAACGGAGAAAGAACAAATCTGGGGAGAGTAGATTACCTTTCTGACAAAGTTATCGCTAAATTTCACGTGTGGCCTGACCTCGTGCTGCCAGCTCCAAATCGTCTCTTGCTCTTTAAAGATCGCCGAGAGATATTAATACCGCACAGTGAACATAAGAAAATGACACCACACGGTGTTTTAGATAAATAAAAAATAAACAAACTTTTTTTTAGATAAATGATACTTAAGTAAGGCGAGATTTAAATAAATAAATAAATAAATAAATTATTCTATGGGATAATATTTTAATACGAGATTCAATGATAATTCCACTAATCTTACTGCTGATTTGTATTTTTAAGATTTATTCGTAATATTTAATTTAATATGTAGCAGGCATCTAACTTGGTTGTCATTTGTCAGCTACCTTAATTAGATGGCCTTTATCTTTTAGAAGAGATTGTCAACGCTTAAGAAAGAATCTGCAGTTTATTTATGCAATCACATTGATATACATGAATGCAATTTGGTGGGGTCCATTTAAGAGCACCATGCGGCATCACACCTTCCCACTAAATTTGATTTGAGGTGCTAATGTGCTTGATTTCTACAACGCACAGCCACTTCAACAGCTACAAACACCAACTTACTAGGCTTGAAGCTCATGAGAATAATAAGAGGTGCCTCTGTGATTTCGAGCCTTCTGCTTAAACCTGACTGTACTTCTAAGTTTCATCCCATATTTCTGTTACTTTGTGTTTGTTTTTTTTTTAATTTTTAATTTTAAATATTTTTGAATGTTAATATTAAAAATAAATATTATTTTAATATTTTTCTAAATAAAAAATATTTTAAAAAAACAACTTCTATTATAACACTATACATGCGTAAAATCACATGAAACATATTTCAAGCTAAACAATAAAAGATGTTGAGTTGATAAAACCACCTAGTTGATTGATGCATTCATGTTTTTAGTGATCCAGTCAGTCATATCAATATCAGAGATTTTTTCTTAAAGAAGTAAATATTTATTTAATAAGAATAATTCATTTGAATTGCCTTAATCCTGATAATGTATATATTCTTTTCGAACAAGTTACAGATCAGATCAGAGAACTATACTTGATTAAGCTTTAGCTCAATCAAACATTATAGAGAGTCATCATGGCCGGGGGAGGAGCCCACATCAGCGAGTGAACAATGAAAAACAAAAGGCAAGAAAGATGTCCACAACATGACAACAAGTCTTGTCATGCTAGGAGCTCTCCCGCCAATGGTCCCACCTAGAAGTAGGAGGTTTACTATTTCAATCCAACAAAGAGAAATTTCCTAAAGCTGCAGGCTGCTAAGACACAAAGTTGTTTTCAATCAAGGTGAAGGGATGGTTTCGCATCTTTTAGAATTTGTGATAAGAAATTGGGTACCTCATTCGTATAGATTTGTCTACCTTTTGAAATGGCCATGCTTGCCCAAACAGCATCTTCATATTCATGTTGGAGGAAGATGAAACAGGCAAGAAAAAAATTCCTAAATGTAAAAGTAGATT
>Ga0325411_1001284_pt1 | contig 27839 bp, 24 predicted proteins | sample PopdelMetagenome_13_FD_206181 | JGI IMG/M metagenome (GOLD analysis project Ga0325411, IMG submission 206181) | Populus deltoides microbial communities from Bellville, Georgia, United States - Xylem-PdIQD-R4 | ecosystem: Host-associated > Plants > Phyllosphere > Stem > Wood/Secondary xylem...
GGCTTAGAACCAAATTATTATCGATTGATGATGACTGATGTTACTGTTGAATTTCAAGGATGTGTAAGAAAGCATGAAACACACATACCTGCTTGAATGAATGAATGAATTCTGCATATAAATTAATATGGACGATGAATGAGTTGAATAATCATATCTTAGCTATATTTTTTAAAAAAAATTAATATTTTTTGTAGTTTTTTATTGTTTTGATGTATTAATATATAAAAAAAAACATTAAATTTTTTTTTTCCACGCTGTAAAACAGGCCGGCAGCATTTATATGTTGTTCTTGCATTGAGTTAATAAGTCATGACAAGTATCATTTATAGAGCCTGCAAATGAGGACGGTAACTTGACCACGCCATTAATGACGTCTTGCAAGGTTATGTTAATGCATGGCCCTCAGAGATTCTTGCTCTGATGATAAGATGTTTCCTGAAACCCCAGTTGTGTTGTGTCTCCCTCTCTGTTCATCCATGATCGATCTAGTGTTTTTTTTCAAGTAAAAAATGTCAAGAAATTTCGACAAAATACTGAAGTCGAAGAGATAATATAGTTAATGACCTGCCTGCGTTCTTCGCAGATAATATATTAATTAATAGGTTACGGTTGATGGAAACAATATAGTATATTGAAATAAGAAAAAAAAATCTATTAAAAAAATTATCTTTCTTATATAAATTCTATTAAATCGCACGTGTTATATATATATATATATATATATAATGACCAAGTGAATTGCACGTGTTATTAGTTTCAAAGAGAAAACCCCATAAATATTTTATTCTGTGGCAGTAAAACTTTGTTACAAAACTTAAGTAGACAATAATTTTAACAATGATTATTACAGGAAACACTAAAAAGGGGTGGCATTTTTACTGTATATGAACACTGTTTACACTGAAGATAAACACTAACAAGTTGTAGTTGTAGTGGATTTACTGTTTGTATTTTAATAATTCATTTTGGTTTGAATCCCATGATAATTGCTTTTTTTTTAGGTAAGGATGGGATTGAAAGAACAGAAAACGACATTAAATATAAGTAGCATGCCGGAGATTTTATACAAAATATATTTAGGTTCTTTATTTTTAAAAATAATATAATTTATATAATTTTGATCTTTTTAAATTTGAAAAACTCTATTTGTATTATTCTTCGATCCAGAGGTGAAAGAGAGAGGTCATCAGATTCCAGTGATGAGAGAGAAAATCACCATTCAAGCTATTTTCAACCACCAATTTTTTTTTTTGTGTCCATGGATTTCATGCGACGAGGAAGCTTCGATGTTGGTGTTTTGAAGCTCTCAATATTGCTTGAAAAACAAATCTAAATCAAAAAAGATAAATTTAACTCGGTTTGATATCAGGTTTTCAGATTTTTTTTGGCTTAATAGATTAGTTTGTGGGTGTTCCAAGAGTATTGGTAAGGTTTTTAGGGTTGAAGTGACTTAAAAATTGGGTTTTTAGGGATAAAAAACATCACCCTATTTTTTCAGTTGTCACAGTGGTGACAAGAACCTAGGCTCGTCGATGACACGTTGTCTGCGTAGTTTTTTCCTTAAAAAAATAGATCATCAACCCTTTTAAGAAATTAAAACAAAATAAATCAAACTCATACACATGGGCTTGGGCTTGAAAACCCACCACAACACCTGAGATTTTCCTTGCAATGGCCGTAATGCATTGGGCCATAAGCCTGCGCGTCTAGGCTCTTTTTTGGCCCATGTTTGCTTTTATATATATATATATATATATATATATATTTAGGTTAAATATAAATTTAAAGTAAAATATTATTAAACCTGATTAATTTCATAATTCAGATATGTTAGACGAGTTAAGCCACAAGATCAGAGCTATTATTATTTTTTTAATTTTTTTAAATTTATATTTCAATCAATATCACCCCTCTATGATTTTATTTTCTTATTGAACCATTTTTAAATAGAGATTTTGTTTTAATTATTTTGAGTGCATTTATTTTTTAATATATGCTTCATGTCATTTTTCTTTGAAAAAGGTTGGTGAAATGAGATATATATATCCATCACAATTATTGCAGGTTTCTTATACACCACCAATTTTCAATTATTGATCATTCAATCTTCTTTCCACAATAATTACAAAATCTGACTTGAAGGCGTGTCCAAGTTAAGGTTTATATTATAGATTGGAAACTCATATTAATAAAAATATATATATATATATATATATTAATATTAAATGATATCATAAATAAAATAATAAAAAAATCAAGCGAGCTGATTGACGGCATGATTGTCCAGGTTTTACATGTTTTTATTATTTAATATAAAATAATAAATAATTGCAAATCTTTATCCTTACAAAAGGAGAGCCTTGCCAAAGAAATCTTGAAAAAAAAGGGGTTTGGCTTTGGTTAAAAAGAGCAACGATTCTATGAAGGGTAAAATCAAAGAGTGATAGAGCAAATCAATGTGATTGACTGGGCAGTGAAGTGATGAAGGGACTTTATTGTCTTCCTCAGCTTTCTTGCCGAGAAAGGAGCGTCCGAGACATCTTTATCTGATGAGCCGGTCCCTGTAGGTGGCTGGTTGCAATGTTACATCTTGTCAAGATGTCAAATCCATCGGGTACTTTTTTTTCCCTTTCTTTTTTGTCTTCTGGGCTATTATTTAATCAAAAAATCGAAGGCCTCCTCTTGTTTTCTTGCCAGATGGAGACTAGGAATAGCCATGGCCATCACATTTCCCAGCTACTTTCCCTCTCATTAATTTCCCTTGGTTCTTTCTTTTTATTACCTGTTTATAGTTTGATACAGTTTTTTTTTTTTAAAGGGTACCTGATTGTCCTGCATGCATGCCCCATTGGACTAGTTCCTTGGACCATGGCTGCATTATGAGTGGACACCAATGCATCCAAGAATGTTTTACTTACCGTTGGTTATTGCAACATGATTATCCATGGTTATTACCTTCTCTTTGTTCTTGCTCTTTGGATCTGTCATTGTTGTTGCAGCTTTTTGTAAATTGCTGAATGACAAATTTGAAATGGAGCTTCCATTTTCAATAAAAGAGATTGAATTCCTATTCCTTCCAACCTGACAAGGTTCTTGGCAAAAGAAGAAGGGTTGGTTGTATTATCTTGGCTTGGTTCAGATGATTTTCTGTCATTTCAAGTTTCCATGATCATGGAACTTGAACGTAAAAAATGTACAATGATCAAAATGCATGGAAACTTCAAATTCAAATGTTACTTGAGAACTCTTAGGATCTCAATTCCCTGTGCCAGGAATCTGATTGCATTACAAAGATTTGAGAAGCCCCTTTCTGGAAATCTGACTTTGGACATCAACAACCTCCCAACTTTGCTTGACCAGTAGCTATCATTGTGTGTTTCGGACAGGGATTGCACCTACAAGCTGTCCATGAGGGCTTTGCTTGACCAGTAGCTATCATTGTGTGTTTCAGACAGGGATTGGGCACCTACAAACTGTCCATGAGGGCTTGTGTGCCCAGAAAAGAGCCAGAGGGATCGAATGTGAACTCGAGTTTGAAAAGGTGTATACGCATTCTCATCAAATTTTTACATTCCATAGTTTCAAGAATGAGTAAAAGCCCAAACAAAATTGCTTCCTATTTCACACAAAACTTGTACAACTTTCAACTGTTTAAAACCCTTAGCAAACCACACCATAAATACACTACCCCGGCTAGATGATATTATATTCAAGTAAAGCTTACTGAGGTGGTAAGCCAAATCGCCCCCACTCTCTTTTACTTTTTGTTAAGCAGGTGAGCAAGGTTGCGAAGTTCCTCAAATGCATGCATTGTTTCTGCATCAAATCCTCCAGCAAACTGCATAAGGCAAGAAAAAAATCATTAACTTTTGCTATGCATTGTTTTTCTTTCCCCTTCATAAACATTATTTATGATGTCTGTGGGCAGAGAAAAGTTGATTTTTCCTGTGCAAACCATGCTGCCTTGAAAAATATTAGTTACTTTACCCCATCTCTATGTTCGTAATAAATGTCAACCAAACCAAACAGTTGAGTTCATGAATCTCATCTCACTCTGAGAGATACTTTTCTTTCTGGTACAAAAAGTGATCTTGTTGGTGCAATAAATCAAGATGAAATAAAATGAACAGCCACAAAATTGCTTATCTACAAACCTGATGGATTCTGAAAGCAAATCTGACCCCTTGAAGTAGCATATAGTCCAGAGCAGGGTCTTTCTCTAGTGCTGCTGCCTTAGACTGGATTTCTGTAGCTACCCTCTTCATGTACTTCTTTGCCAACTTAACTGAGCCAAACTTTATCTACAACACGAGTTGTTGATTAATTGCCATGTGAAGGTCATTGAAAAATACTTGATGGAAATGCAGCATAAAATTGGCAGTAAGGGTTGTACCTAGAAAATTTCTAGGAAGTATTCAGGAATTACAAGAAGCTTACAATCACATGGATGTCCAGCTTAAACAGAAGTACAAAATCTTAAACCTTTTCATTTCCTCAACTCTACTGGTTAATCCAAAAGCCATCATTTTCGAATGTATCAGTTGTTTTCCATTGTTCACCTCTTAGTCATCTGTATGTCCAGTTTTAACAAAAAGTGCAAAATGTTGAACTTTTCAATTCCTCGAACTCTAAAGCTTAATCCAAAAGCCATCCTTTTGAAATAACCATTGGTCGTTGTTAATTGTTCGATTCTTAGTACTGTATTGCCATCTCCTCCAAAGGAAGATGGACCAGATTTTATTCCTTCTTTTCTTGTGTCCAGATCTTGTAATGTTTAACTTGTAAACTAACTAGTGAAGAATGAAATGAGAACGTCATGGCTTACCTTGCTAATAATTCCGTTGTCAAGCATCCAATCTGAGGGAATTTGGAATTCTTTGCAATTACGCATCAAAGACTCTCTTGTTCGTAGAAGGGTATAAACAGTGCGTTCCATCCTGCAGAGTGTATCAAATTAATATACACTGAGACAAATTATTTCAGGATAAAACATTAGCAGATGGCAAAATTTCAGGTTCTTACTTCTCAGACAAAGCAACCATTTTCTTTAGTGCAATGTCACAAGGAACTCTGGGATCATTCTTGTAATACGATACTTCAGATTCCAACTTCTTGAGATCACTATACCCAAACGCTGCTTCTCTCAATGTGTCAGCTTTCTTTTCTGGCCAGTCAAAGTGCTTCAGGACTGCCCTTTCATCCACCTTCACGTAAATGAAAGCACCATGAGGATGATATAACATCTTTTTGTCATCCATATATACTATTTTCCCTTGTTAATTTATCTCCTTATAAGTATGGATACCGTGGTGTGTAGCAAAGTTTCTACTTTAAATTCCATGTCATTTGGATTTTCAACGTAATTCTAAACCACAAAATCTTCAAGATTACATCATAAACATGCTGCAAATAGGGTGTAATATTAGTTTTTTAGTCACTAAAGCATTTGAAATATTCTTGCTAAAATGCTTTTCTCATCGCCTAGGACTAAAACCCAAAGGAAAAAAAATTGTCGACTCCGACAATGTTTCTAACCACGAAAAAAACTTACAAGAAAGCCAAGTTCATCATCAAGCCACTTCACAAATGCCACAACATCTTCGATGTCTCGGTAAACAGCACCATTGACCTCTCTGATCAGTGAATTGACAAATTCCCCTTGAGTTTCAACATCTGCCTTGATCTGAGGAAAACAAAACAGAATTACTACTAAGCATTTAAACTTCTTTTACTGCACAAAAGTGTCAAAAATATACGTTTTTGGACTCCATCTGAAAATAGTTATAAAGAAGTGAAAACTTGCATCCTCACAATAGCAAATCCAATCCCAGAAAGCTTTAAGCATACAAGCTTTCATTTCTTTACTCTGTCTTCATGGTAAAATAAAAAAAGCAGTTATCTTTTAACACATTGCAAGCAAGCTATTCAATGACAACACTTGTAGTTGATCTTTGGATAAGAAGTAAGATTTCACTTACAGCAATCAAATGTGATGACCGGTTTTCAATTTCACCAATCATGTTGCTCCGAACATTTGCAACACCTGAGGCATCACAGATTCCTCCATTTGAAGACTCCTTTCTTGAGTCTCTCTTCATCAATGAATGGTAAAACTCTACGACTTGAGGTGCTCGCTGCACCACTCCTGCAGTAGTGTTCTTCACTGAGAACTTTGGAGGTGGTGGTGGAGGAGGAGGTGGTGGTGGAGGTATTGGTGGGAGTGAAACTTGGGCTGAACCTTCCTCTTTAGGTCCAGAAACAGAACATGAGGGTCTTGGTGGGGGATTTGGAACACGCAAAGCCCTTCTCTCAACATCTAATGGACCTACAATTTTTTTGGTCTCTTGGCAGTATGCAAGGATTTGAGGTCTTTGAATTATATCAAACTCATACTTTTCAGAACTTACAAGCTCTACTTCATTTTCCATTTCTTTTATACACATAAAACCATCAGATTGCCTTCTCCTATTCGGTACCAACTCCTCTACACAGAACTTTGATCCACTTATAGAGTGTCTTCTTCTTGGACTTCTCCCATCTTCCGATTGCACCCAATTTTTATCTTGGCATTCTAAGTTTGGCACGTCTTCATCAGTAATAGGCCATTTCTTCAACTTTTTAATCAAATTTAATCTCCTTTTACTATTATATTCCAAGCAGTCACTACTCTGGCAAGACATTAAGCCAGCAGATTCGTTACTCCTCTCTACCGATTTGGGGCTTGAGGACTTATCTGAATTCATTGTTGAGCATGAATTACGCAATTCATCTCTTAAACATGAATTGACCCACCTCAGATAGGCTAGCTCCTCAACCTCATTTAGTCTGCTCATCTGTAGACCCTCAACTTGTTTGCACAAATCTTCATTTGTGTGCCTTAGCAAAGATGCCTCAGCCTTAATTTTTGCAACAATGTCACTCTGATAAAATTCAAGAGAGAGTTCAGTAGTGGAACCTGGCCAGTAATATTAAACTTAAGACTCTTCAGGCAAAAAGAAAGGAGATTATGATAGCACCAAATCAACATCATTGGTCCTCTGTTTGGTTTCCAATAAAAAAAAGTAACTAATGATGGAAATAGACTACACCATGGATCAAAGAAGCCATTATCAAGACAAAATTAATCAATGCCAAAATAATAAAACATTGAAATTCTGTGCTTGCATTGAAGGTAATTGAGTGATAGAAATAAAACCCAAACAAATTAAATCATTAGATTAATCAATTTCATCAAGCAAACAAAGCATCCAAAACTAGAGGAACGGGAGTTGATTTTTACCTCAGAAGCCTTGGCAAGGGAAGGTAATTGAGACTCCATAGAAGAGAGTTTGCAAGCAAGATTCCTCTTATCCATCTGCAGCTCCTTATTCAACCTCCTCAATTCCACAACTTCCATTTCAAGATTCCCCAATGAACTCTCATGCCCTTCCCTTTTCAATACCTCTTCGTTTCTCTTCTGTGAAATCAAACACAACTCATTCACTTGTTCACAAAGACCACTTTTTTCAGACTCCAAAACCCCAATTCTCTTACAAAGCTCATCCACCTCATTTTTTCTTGCTTCAAGTTCCCTTTCAATATCAACTACTCTCCCATTCCTCTTAAGCTCTGATAACTCTGCTTGCAACTTAAACTCCCTTTCTTTTGATTCTTGAAGCAATCTCCTTAATTGGTCTAATTCCACAAACAAATCTCTTGACCCTGAAGATTGTCTCCTGTGATTTCCCTGGTAGGCATGTGGGTGTATCTGGCTTCGTGTAACTGAGCAAGATAAATCACCAATGAGTGATCTTTTCACTCTTGAATGAGAATTCACAAGGAGGTTCTTTTGGTTTGTAATATCTGAACTTGCTAATGGAAGTTTCTTGGTTGTTACTGTGATTGTTTGTGTTTTGGTTTTTTTATCAGCCGTGAAGCCTTTCACTATATGTGAACCCCATGAAGACTTGATCTTTGAAGCATTGTTGTTGCTGTTTCCTTTAGTGTTTTGTGACTTTGGTGCTTGGTTTTGATCAGCAAATCTTGTTGCTTTTGTTTTAGTTTCAACTGGGTTTTCCTCTCTCATTTTGTTGAACAAAAATTGATCAAACTTTCTCCTCTATAAAATGAACATGAAAAACAAAAGGGTTTCGATCATTCAAGCTAAAAAGAATCAAAACCCGTTTTTGAAGCTCAAAAATGGGTTTTCTTCATCAAAGAAGCTAAGAAAGCTAAAAAATCAAAACAAGAACTTGGGCTTGTCTTAAATGGAACAGAAAGCAGGAATTTGAATTTGAAGAGGAGCTGTTTGAATGGTAAAGTAAGCACTAAACGGTGCTAGAAATGAAAAAACAATGATTATAAATGGAAGCTCCGGTTTTCAAGATCAAGAACTGTTGGAGAGAGTGAAGAGCTATATTGTTGCAAGAAAAGGTGGCAGCTTTTTTTTATTGCAAGAATTTGAACGTTTGAAATTTGAATTTGTTTTTCTTACAATAAAAAAACATTTTTTTTTTTATTATTGTTGTTAGGGTTTGAGGAGTACGAGGGAGAGTGTGCAAACTGCAACGGTCGTTTTCTGTATCATCTGGGGACCGTATTCCACACGAATAGAAGACAAGTCAAAACATCAGTCCATATTAATGGGTCATTGCTTCTTAGCTGTTTGTCAATTCCCTCACCAAAGTTTAAAATAAAAATACCAGTAAAAATTAATTATAAGTTAGAGATGGTTACTTTTACGCAATCAGACCGTGCAAATTTTTGAAATTTTTTATTTTAATATTAAAAAAAATTATTTTAATTTATTTTCAAACAAAAAAAATATTTTTAAAATAACACTTGTTTTTTAAAGTGATTTTTAGTAGGAAATGCATTAAAATAATACAAGAACAGCAAAAAATTAATTTTAAAAAAATTTCAAAATTCTCAGCAAATAATGTTTCAAAACACAATCTTAAAGTGTGTTTACTACCGCACATAGTTTTTAAACCCGTCCGGTTCAAGGTTTAGGTTTTGAGTTTTAACTGAGTTGACTGGATTAATTCCTTTTTAAAAGAAATTCAAAACAACATCGTTTTAGTTAAAAAAAAATCAACGGGTTATAGCCGGATTTTTGACCAAGTTTGCCGAGTCACACCAGGTCATGATTTTTTTTATTTTTTCATCAATCCGACTCGATTCCAACTCTGGATCGGCCAGGTCCCAGGTAGATCCGCCGGGCCGGGTTTCAAAACTACGCTACTACAATTAAACTGAAGTTTTGTAATTTTTTGAATTGTTTTAATATACTAATATAAAAAATAAATTTTATAAAAAATATTATTTAATATATTTATAAATAAAATATATTTTTAAAAAACAACCGGTCTCGGAACACAAGTAACTCTGTTACAATTCTAAACATCTCGGAACACAAGTAACTTGGTAGGTTGGGCTCAAGGTAACCTTGAAGGCTCGAGATTTAGTTAATCTACCTAAATTTTCAAGTCAATTTCAAGAAATTATACTGCCCGCTCTCATCATAATGGTGAAATCTATAAATAATTTTTTTTTTCATCATGAATCCATATGTAAAAAGACTACAACTCCTAACATATCTAATAATTTCTTACACCATTAATTTCTCGTCAAGTGATTGGGAAGTGACCCGAAATCCGTGGAGCCAATTTCGGCCCTTGATGGACCTAAAGGACTTGATCCAAAACATTAATTCAACAGCCTAGATGAGAAAATATGGGCCAAATCCCGAGGGAAGCTGAAATGACAAGACAATTACGCCGGTAACCCCGAAAATTTAGCTACAAGATCACCTTTCCAATGGCCGGAGATATCCCTTCCCCAGCCAATATTAAAAACGGTCCTCAGAGAAGAACATTAAATTCTCCCAGATGAATGTCACAAAGGAGGTGTAAGATTATGGTGTGCATATTCTCACAGAAAATGCATTATCAAAATGCTTTTTTTTTCAAGACTTGTCAAAACATGGAATTCAATGAAAAAGATATAGCATCACACCATTTTCAGTCTTCCCTATCGGGTGCTCAGAGATGGATTCGTCCAACAGCTCACCAGATCAAAAACTGCCTCTCCAATGGACTGACAGAACTGAACCTGGCATAAACTTAAAAAACACAAAAAATCTAACCAGGTACCCAACAATTTTCACCGATAGTCATTACAAGCACACTAATAGTCCCTTTCAATGCAATGAAGCAGAGAAAAAGAAAATAAGAACACATGGAAAGACTTACGAACAACTAGGGAAACCCTGAAATTCAATCATGTATCATTAAAAGCCGAATAGAAAACAAAGGCATCGATGGTGAAGTTTAAACTTCCAATGGTAGCTGCAAGCCAGCAACTATGCAATTATTAATTAACAAATTTAAAAATAATACTGGTCACATGCATAAGCAAATAATCCTTCAAAACATGAGCAGTAAAAACATAACAGTGATCATTACACAAACAGCCTCCTCATTCCTTCTTTCCAATCCCATGAGACATGTTATAGATCCCTCGCCCCTGAAAAAAACATATAACATGTTCACAATTTGTCTTGTGGAAACCCAATGAGAAATTTGGCACCAACCTTTCAGAGACAGAAAAACATTAACAGAAGTTAGCATGTAAAAGAACAGAATAGACTACTCACAATAAGAAAAAGTGAGGTGGCTGCGAATGCTATTGGAATGGCAACAGAGGTAACCTTATCAAGAGGTCCTTTCAAATATGTGTGCTTGTGAATGCTTTGGAAATATTTCTGGTGCTCAACGAGCTTCTCCCTTGGTCGGAAAGGTGCTTCTGTTGTCATCCTTAAATTCCACATTCCAAAAAAAAATAAATTTCCCAATCATTTTAAGCACAAACAACAAATCCATCATGCTTACACATAAACAATATCCACGATAACTTGAATAAGCACATAACCAAACAATATGGACCTAGCAAAAAAAAACAGGTTTTGATAACTGAAAGGCCAAACAAACAACAACCCAATTCACAGTAAGAGCAATATAATACTAATTGGGTAATTAAAGAAACAATCTTTACATAAATTAGATACTAGTTAGGTGCTTAAAGAGGCAATCTTTACATCAAATTCTCAGATCTAAATGAAACTTATTTTTATTGAAAGTGCAAAGTGATCTAAATTCAGATAAAAAAAAATATAAAACAAACATCATGAGATCATAATCAAACCCTATAAGTCAAATTATAAAGCACCAAATTGAATAGAATCCGAAACCCTAGTTCTGGAATGAAAGACTGATTCAAAGAATCCCAGTGAGAAACAGTCAACTAAAAGGCCAAAAAGGTTAGGTTTTTGAGAGAAGATGTAGAAACGGATAGATTGAGGGGAAAAGGCCTTACCTTGCTGAATGAAGCTCAAGAAAATCTGGTTAGGGTTTGGATGCTGAGAGAGAGCAGAGAAGAGGAGGCTACAGAGAGTTGGGATGAGAGAACTCGTTGAAGGTTAATTTGTGACTCTTTTTTGGTTTAAATTACACTTGGTGCCCCATATGTTTGTGCAATTACACTACTTTCCTATTTTGTTTTTGTTTTTTCTTTGTGCCCCCTAATATCATGATTTTATTGATTTGTTTTTTTAAATAGTGTATGTATTTTTTAGATTGATTTTTGAGGTATTTTTCGACAACTTTTCTTTTCTTTTTCATCAAATTTTACGAAAACACAAGATCACAAAATATTTTTTTTGAAAAGTTTAGTATGAAGCTATTTTACAAATAATAAATATTAAAGAAAAATGAATTGCGGAATTCTTCAATTTCTAAATTAATCCCAAAATTTTAATTGTAGTGATTGTTTGATCCCTAGTTACAATTTAAAGACTCGTTTACTTTTAATTTATTGCTAGTTGAGTGAGTTAATATAGAAAACCTGCGAACCAACCAAATTTTAAGCTGAATTAAATAGGATATGCAAAGTTCAAATTGACTTGATTACTCACGAGTTCACTCAATGACCCTTTAACTCATGCTCCTTTTCTTACTACTATGACATTTTCTTGTAAAATAGTATCCAAAATATAACTCTTCTATCCATTATACGTCCAGTGAAAATTTCCCTTCAACCATTACAGTTTTTTTTTCCCGTTTCTTTTCCTTCTCTCCTTTCTTGCTCCTTCGGGCTAGACATGATGGAGTTTGGAACATCTTGACTTCCGCCTTCAGATATACAAGAACTGGAAAATACTTTTCCAGGCACGTTCAATCTGTTACACCGCAACACTTCTTTCTGAAGAGCTTATGACACTCCAATTCCATCCATTTCTAGAAATTGACCGCCACCATAAACTGCTTATCTGGGACCAGGACCATTCGTTTCTACTGTTCTACAAAAGCAGTAAATAGCCATGGAATTTTTGTTTTTCCTTTGAGATATTAAACATCCAGATTGCAAGAATGATTCTTGCACTGCTAATTATCACCAGCACAACACATGCGGACCCTGACAAGAACTCGGAAGAAATGGAGCTAAAATTAAGCTCAAAGGTAAAACTCGACAATAACATAACATGCGTCTTCGATTTCCCAAAAGGCACAAAAAGACAGCTCGCGCTCATCTATCACCTTGAACCACAAAAATTCAACACCTACTGCAATTAACTTGTATTACACAGGTATTCTCTCAAAGATTCATCGATTTAGGCAGATTCAATATCTGAATCATCTAGACCTTCCCTATAAAGCTCAAAATCTTCAGGGCTCCATCTGCAAATTAAGTGAAGCTTGAAGGTGGCCGTCTTGGTTCCTAACAAGCGCTGAAAGAAGTAATACATCAGCCACATGCCCTTTTTTAACCAGAAGAATGAAGAAATATTGTGATTATGCTAGGTAGCTGGCAAAGTTAAAGGTCATAACTAACCAGAATGCGAGCAGACTCAGGGGACAGAGGCTTCCCCTCTTCACTGACAACAAAATCTGAAACAAGTTCGATCACACCTGCAGACCATGATTAATTTAATAACAGACCTCAGGTCTTATGTGTGCGTGTTTGTGAGCATGCAAGACACAGCATATAGTTGAAAGCAATTATGTACCCTTGTTCAACCGAACAGGCATCCCTTGCTTGCGCAAAAAGGGTTCCATCTCATGAGTAAACTGTTCTAGAGGTCCTTCCTTGAGTTCCACCTGAAAATCCAGTCACAAGTCAGGATGTTAGAAATATAGAACTTAAACATGGTACAGAAAAGTAGGTGATAGATCTATATGGCATCTAAACAAAGCATTTATAACTTGACAAAGATGAAATAAAATTTTTGACTGTTCTCAACTGAGAACCCCAAGTGGATGTTGACAAGGATGAGCTGAAAAATAAATTAAAGATCCATGGCGATCCTTTTCTTAGTCAATTACAAAAAGGGCACACAGACATTAATCATTATACATGTGTGTGCAAGTTTGTGTCTAGTTCTTTGATTCAACACAGCAAGGCATGGCTCAATCTATTCAAACAGCATGTAAGTCTACTACCAGACATAAAAGATCTCACATACTGTTTCTGTTGCAGTGGTTCCTGTCCTTGCAAAGTCGTATTCCTCGTATTCATTAAACAACCTGCAAAAAGACAACCAAGAACATTACCTCATGAAGAAGTGTTTTTATGATTGAATAGGCCTGTAGAATGTCAGCAATACAGCCAAATCCATCAAACTTATTTTTGAGTACAAGCTCCCAACAAAGAACTTGCACTGTTATATTATTATTGAGCAGCATAATGTTCCCCACTGCCCTGTTACATATGGCACTGCCTTACATATTGAGAAGCAAACCATGAATATGGTCCTTTTATCAAAAGCCACAAAACAATACATACTTAATTGCTATCATTTTCTTACTGGGCAAAATTAGATTTCCTCTTCTTTCCATTCCAATAATAACATAAATGAGAATTATTCAAGAAATTGAAGTTTCTTTCTACAAAATCCAAAAGATGACCAGAATAACCCTGGTAACTGCAAGACACTAGGCTTTCTGTTTGGTTTACAAACAACCAAGGAGAGTAAAGGATGCAGCATATATCATGGTAAGTACCAAGGTTACCTTTCAACTTCTTCTCTTGGCAAGTTGGTAAGAAAAAGTCCAGCATCACCACATAGAAGCTGAGAGAAAAAAAAGATAAAGAAAAGGTAATTCACTAGAATTATTTATCAAAATAGAAGAATGCAGAAACTATAGGCTGTGTAGATGTTAATGCTACCTTAGAAACTTTGTGAAGACCTGGCCTGATTTCATCAGCAGCAGATCGACCCAGAGAAACCTGCATTACTTTGTTTGATCCAAGGAAGAATCTGAAAACCATAAACAGAACGTTGGTAAGGCACATAATCATCAAGTGCTATAAAAGATGATAAGATGTTGAAGAGCCGAGTGCTGTTCAAAACAATTGAGTAAAAATTGTGGGGGGAAAAATGTACACTCATCCCACCTAAACACGAGATGGCAAAGCAGAAAAAATAAGGTACTAAAGACATGTGATTCACATATAGTTAAATAACACCCCGAAAACCACAAGGAGTCTCATTCAACAACCCAGAGGAGAATACAGTCACCCGTGGTTTGTTTTCCACTAAAATGAAATCAAAAACAAAAAAAGTGAATTTACCTGCTGGTCAACTTATGCTGTTCTCTGAACTCCTTGAATTTGAGATTCCTCATGTTTTCGAAACTAAACACATATATAGAATTGTACTTCTCCACAGCATCCCTTATGGAATTCACTATAGACTCTTTATGCTCCCTCCCCTTCTTCTTTGTTTTTGATAATGTAACTGCATATCACACAATAAAACCTCTATAAATTACAAAATCTATCATCCATACTGCAAATTTTCCTCTTTTTTGAGCTCGAGAATTTTTTTTATCCCTTTTGCCAGAAGCAACATAAAACAAGATATAACATACAGATTTTGTCTGCATAATTCGAATACAACCGGGCTAAACATCTTGTCCAACAATAACAATCCCTCAATCTCTTTACTTATCGCTATAATTCAAATTAAACAACAACAATGAAGCTCAAAATCCAAAATACTGAAACCCCAATTCAAAAACAAATAATATCAAAACAAGATTTAAATCCCACAGTTACTGAACAAAATAAAACCTAAAACAACAAAATCTCAAAGACCAGTTTCTCTCATAGACTAAACTGCCCACAAAACACACAGACAAAGTCATTTAAATGATCAAAGAAGAGAAAAACAGAGCAAACCTGGCCTGTTACGCTTAGACTTAGGCATGGTTAGTTTACAAAAGGCGGCTCCTTAGCTACTTCAAGTGACAGAGAAGTCTATGAGCGAGAAAGTGAACGAAAGATATGAGCTTTGCTTGCTTTGTATTAGGGTTTTAGACAGAAAAAGAAGATATCTTAAAGTGCAAAGCTGTAATATTATTAAAAGATCAAGGGTATGTTTGTCACAATAGAAAAGGCAATAATCTGGTGCGGATAATGTATATATTCAAAACATACACCTGCACTTACGGTGTCCCTCCCCCTAAAAACTAAAGGGAACTGTAATAAAAGGACTTGAAAAACCCACCATTTTCTGCTAATTTTTTCTCTAAGAGAATGCGCTCCAAAGACAGAATTGCCTATTTCTATGATGGTAAGTGAAAAAGTTTTGACCTTTCTATGTATTTTGTTTTTGTTTAAGCTGTTTTGATCTTTGCAATCAAGCATTCACTGATGTAGCATCCAAAATTTTCTTTGCAGTGTTTTTTTTTTGAAACGAATTTATGAAGATTTACAAAGATGGGTTTTTGTTGATATAGGTGATGTGGGCAGTGTTTATTTTGGACCAAACCATCCAATGAAGCCACACAGACTTTGTATGACACACCATCTTGTTCTCTCTTATGAGCTACATAAGAAGATGGAAATTTATGTAAGTTAGATTGAAGATTTGAAATTTCTAGTATTTTTCTGTGTAGTTTTCTGGGAAAAAAAATGACGTGGGGTGTTTTTGTTTATGTCGAATTTGTTATGCAGAGACCACACAAGGCATATCCTGTTGAGCTTGCTCAGTTTCATTCCGAGGATTATGTTGAATTTTTGCATCGGATTACGCCGGATACTCAGCACTTGTTCGCGGGGGAATTGGCTAGATGTATGGCTCTTTTGTTGTGAAATTTAGTTGAAGTTTTTCTTTTATTTGTGTTTTTAAGGATTTGTTGTTTTTGTTAGACGTGGAATGATTTAGGGCTTATGGATGATTAGCTATGAAAGTGAATTTTGTTTAGGTGAAGAATGGGGTGAAAGGATGTGGTTTTTACCGCTGATAGAATGACTACTTGATTGTTCACGGAAAGGTCTAAATAATGTGTTTGACCTTGTGAAGTTTTTGGCTTGATTAGATATGAATGAAGTGATAGTAACTCGGTCAGCCGTTGAAATTGTTATGATTGATTTATTGCGTGATCTTTTTGGAATTTATTTTTATCTGAATATGATATTCCATCTTGAGTGCATTAAGATGTAACCGTGTGAAATTATCGCATGAACCCATTTATGGTCTTTTGAGGCCTTCTATTGGTGCTTTTGATTTGGTATGTTAAGTGACCATGTGTGGTTCACTTCCTAAGAAGGGAAAAGGCATCTTTACATGTTGGGATTTTGGGTGCTTTAAATCTTATTTTTAGGTTATTTTAGGTGTATCTGTGGATTTGGTAATTCTGATAGGCTATTGTAATGCTATTGTGTTTATATTACCCGATCTTCTTTTCACAGATAACCTTGGAGAAGATTGTCCTGTCTTCGAAAACTTGTTTGAATTTTGTCAAATTTATGCTGGTGGAACTATAGGTAAATGAAAACAAGAGAAGACTGCTGTCATAGCATTGTTTGGTTTGACCATTTAGCTTTATTTACCATTCAACCTTAAATGCTGACTGGCATTTTCTGACAGATGCTGCACATAGGTTGAACAATCAACTGTGTGACATTGCTATAAATTGGGCCGGTGGATTACATCATGCAAAAAAGTGCGGGGCATCTGGTTTTTGTTACATCAATGACCTGGTTTTGGGGATTTTGGAGCTTCTGAAACACCATGCTCGTGTTCTGTACATTGATATAGACGTTCATCATGGTGATGGTGTTGAAGAAGCCTTTTATTTCACTGACAGGTAGTGAAAGCTTATATTCTATTATGAATTTGGACTGGTAGTGGAATGGTAAAGCCATGAGAAATACAAAATTTTTGTTTATCATTTGCAGGGTGATGACTGTGAGTTTTCACAAGTATGGAGATATGTTCTTTCCTGGAACTGGTGATGTTAAGGTGATTATTTAATGCTTTTTCATTCTTTTATATTCCTAATGTAAAGCAACTGTATTTTTGTGTTTGTTACCTTATTCTGTTTTCATACAAAGCGTTGCTGGTTACTCTACTCCTGGCTTTATCTTTTTCTTCTTCTTTTTTGAATGATGCAACATTATGTTTCTCCCACTCAAATTCAGTTTGTCTGCCCTGATATTTAGTGAAACAGGGATGCAACAACCTCAGAAATATTCTGCTGCCTCCAAATATTTTCCCTGGTTTCTATGAACCTTTTATCTATTGGTTTCTGAAATATCATTCTTGTTCCATACAAGTCTTGTACCAAGTGAAATTGGAATAAAATACTGATATGGTTCTTATTGAAGGAACTAGGAGAAAGAGAAGGAAAATTTTATGCTATAAATGTTCCACTGAAAGATGGAATCGATGACACTAGCTTCACTCGACTATTTAAAACAGTGAGTTCAGATTTCAACCTGCCCACACACACAGACACAAAAACATTTAGCGAAGTATAATAATTTGCTTGATTATCTGTCATGCAGATCATTTCCAAGGTTGTAGAAACTTATCAGCCAGGTGCAATAGTTCTTCAATGTGGAGCAGATTCGTTGGCTGGGGATCGCTTGGGCTGCTTCAATCTTTCCATTGATGGTGCATATCTAATTGTAATTGTTACATTTCTTTTTCTTCCCTTGTGCATTTGTCCTAACACGGAGCAGTTATTTGCTTGTTCTGTTGTTGGTGCTGCATGAATGGTCTTAAGCCAGTTGGTGATGTATTAATTTGGTGTGCATTGTGATGTTTGTTGCAGGGCATGCAGAATGTGTTAGGTTTGTGAAGAAATTCAACTTGCCCTTGTTGGTATGTTCTTATTTGCTCCAATCCCTATTAGTAGTCTGCTCTTATGAAATGTCAAAGCTCACAAGAAGTTACTCCCCTGCAGGTTACAGGAGGTGGGGGATACACAAAAGAGAATGTTGCTCGATGTTGGACCGTTGAAACAGGAGTTCTTTTAGACACAGAACTGCCCAATGGTATGCTAATATAATCACTTCCTTTTTCTAATTGAAAGGAAAAACTGAGCATGGAAGATGAATTCTCACATATCACCCTCTGTGAAGAAATTGTCAACATAACTACATGATGTTCTGTGGTGAGTTGATGTGGAGTTCTTAGGTTATGTAGTGTTTCTGGGGTTGGGAAGTGGCATGTCATTAATAATATCATGTTATGAAAGTTTGCTTTCTTTTATTTTTTAATGCATATTATATACAATTTTGCATTTTTCGGTTAATGAATGCCTTTAATCATGGTTGCCCTCGTCTTCTACCCTTTCCATGCCATTTATCGTTAACCCTACTCCACTATACGTCATAATTCATTAGCTCAGATTACTCTTTTCTAGCACCTGATTTTATTGTAATCCAATTTTCTTGCAGAGATTCCAGAGAACGAGTATATTAAATATTTTGCCCCTGATTATTCATTGAAAAGTCCTGGTGGACTCATGGTATGTAACTGCACTGAAACTCCCTGTGATTTCTGCATTCTTGCAGCCTTCCTAATATTTCTTTTTCTTTTTTGTTTGAGTGAGCAGGAGAACTTAAATAGCAAATCTTATCTTAGCACAATCAAAATGCAAGTACTAGAGAATCTTCGTTGCATCCAACATGCTCCAAGTGTACAGATGCAAGAGGTGAGTTAGATGCAAGTATTTGTTAAGTAGCTAAGCTAACCAATCAAAGATTCAATTAGTCAAATCTGCAGCGCTTTGCAAAAGGATTGAAGGAAACTAAACTACCTATTTGTGCATGGGAAGTCATTAATTAGTTGACAATGACAATCATATCTGCAGGTACCTCCTGACTTCTTCATTCCTGATTTTGATGAAGATGAGCAAAACCCTGATGAGCGCATGGATCGTAAGTGGAATACTCAAAATTATGTGCTCTCACACTGATGGCTGCACACATGGTGGAGCACATTGGTGTCTCACACTAGTGCACCTTTTGCTCATTTGAGTTTTTTGTTTTCTCATCTAGATGTTTTTCCCTGTTACTAATTTATCATGAATTCTCATTTCAGAGCATACCCAGGACAAGCAAATCCATCGCGACGATGAATATTATGAAGGCGACAATGATAATGACCACGCGGATGGCTCATGAACTTGAGCCATGCTGTTTTTTGTTTCCTTGGGAGGATGAACTTTTGACAGGAAAGGGAAGACGTAAAGATGTAAAGGGAAGGCCACATGGATGGTCTTGTTGTCTGTGCTTATGGATTATTTGTAAATTGTTGTTGCTCATTTGTAAAACTTCTCTGTGCTTTCGCCCAAGTCAAAAGCCAGTGATTTCCTTGGGATAAATTGGGGCACACATGTAGCACTCAGTCCTCAAACACTCCAATTAAACTCTTCTAAGTCCATGCGAGGAATGTACTTTTAACATCATTTGAAAAAGTTATAGTTTCTGTTGATGTACAGGCTAGTTTGAGAATACTTTTACCATCAAATAAAAAACTTAATAACCCTAGATTTTGATCCAATCAAAACTCAAGTTTCAATCAGTTAAACGAACGATGTTTTTTTTTATTATTATTATTATTTTGGCTAAAAAAAAGATCAATTGGGTTGATTCTTCTAATTTAAAATCTGGGTCTTGTCTCGATTTTTTGTTTGGGTTTTACAAGTAGAAGTTGGAGAACTTGACAGGTTACTCTTTGGGCCCAATAAATTGACTAGCCCTTAGATAAACATCCTATATTAATCCAAAGGCCCAAATGACAGACATCGGCTTCTATTGTGCAAACAGGCAGAGCTGCTAGTTTGGAGTTTGGTGCCACCACGATAAGTTCCTTGTAAAAGGTTGTCATCATTTTATGTCTCGACCACAAGCACTGAAACAGTGAGTGAAACAAAACCTTAAAAAAGAACTCTCGACTTTATAGTATTTGAGCATTCTTCTCATGCTTCTTTGCTCCTGGGAGCTTTTGTAAGTTACATTGGATTCTTGTCTATTTCTCTTGGTTATATTTTGTTTTTATTCACAAATTCAGATTATTGAAGGTCAATTTTCAGTATATTATCGAAAAAGATCAACTTTGTATTATGATAATGTAATTTTTCAATCATAGGCAAAGCTAGGGAATCTTTTTTAGTGACTCCAAGATAGAGGTTTGCTTGGCTTGTGAGACTGTGTGGTGTGAATTGATAATATGGAGGTGATAATTATGACAAATGGGCAAAACGGTTTATCTGGTTTTGAAAGAAATGGGAACTTAACCTGTAATTGTAGCTGGAAACCATATTCCTCATGTGGGCCTTTGAATTCTTGGAGACCTCCAATTTTTGGTGTTCCATTGAAGAGCAAGCGTGGGAAAGCAATGAGAGTTGTTGGTTTAAGAGTTAAGGCATTGCAAAAAGACGAGTCTGATAATCGGTTGGTTGGTAGTGGTGGGGTTATTGAGAAAGAGTTAGAATTTAAACCATCTTTTGGTGAGTATTTGAAGGCTATGGAGTCTGTTAAGACTGGAAGAGAAAAGAATCAAGTACATAAGTCAAATAGTTCTAAGTTGAAGGATGATTTAGAGGGGAATGATGCGCCATTGTTGGAAAGAGATGAAAGGAGTGTAAAATTGAGGGGGTTTAAGGATCGAGTGAAGGTGTCTAAAGTCATGGAAAGTGATGAGTTTGGCGAGAATGCTAATGGACCCAGTGGTGAGGAAGATGTAGTTAACGCAGAGCTTGATTACAGAAGAGGAAGAATTAGAGAGTTCAATCATAATGTGCGTGGCAGAGAAAGTCATGCGCATGCTAATGTAAGGAGGAAGAGGGGAGGAGCTACAAGTAATGAGCGATGGTTGAGGAATGGCACCAGGAGCTCGAACTCAAACTTGGAGGACCTCAATTATAGGAGTTATAAGTTGAAGGGTGATTTGGAGGAGAGTGATGCCCCATCATCGGTAAGACATGAAAGCAGTGTGAATTTGAGGAGGTTTAACAATCAAGAAAAGGTGTCTGGAGTCATGGAAAGTGATGAGTTTGGTGACAATGGTGATGGATGCTCTGGTCAAGAAGATGTAGTTAATGCAGAGCTTAATTACAGAGGAGGTAGAATTAGAGAGTTCAATCATAAGGTGGGTGGCAAAGAAAGTCACGTTCATGCTAATGCAAGAAAGAAAATGGGAGGAGCTACAAGTGATGAGCGATGGTTGAGGAATAGAACCAGTAGCATGAATTCAGACTTGGAGGACCTCAATTATAGGAGTTATAAGTTGAAGGGTGATTTAGAGGAGAGTGGTGCCCCATCATCAGTAAGACATGAAAGCAATGTGGATTTGAGGAGGTTTAACAATCGAGAAAAGGTGTCTAGAGTCATGGAAAGTGATGAGTTTGGTGACAATGGTGATGGATGCTCTGGTCAAGAAGATGTAATTAATGTTGAGCTTGATTACAGAGGAGGTAGAATTAGAGAGTTCAATCATAAGGTGGGTGGAAAAGTAAGAGGTGTGCATGCTGATTTTAGAAGGAAAATGAGAGGGGCAACGAGTGATGGAAGATGGTTGAGGGATCATACTAGCAGCATGAATTCAGACTCGGAGGATTTCAATGAAACCAAGAGTATGAAGATTCAAATTGCACAACGAAGTCCTATGGTATTAGATTATATTGAAAGCATTGACAGAACTATTGGCTTAAAAGAAAATCTTGCTCATGCTAAAGATTCCCTGGATATGTTCGGAATAAAGGGGAAAGCTTTTGAAAAAGAGAACAATGGTTCTGGAGTCAACAAAATGAATGGTGGACTTGTCAGGAATCGCAGTCAAGCTGATAAAATTACTGACAAGAGATATGTGCAGAAAAACGGATTATCAAGAAGAAGTGATCAGGCTTTTATTGAAAGGGGCTATGGTGAGGATTTTGAAGTGGAAAGGGCTGCCTTCAAAAGCTTTGAGCAATCCAATGATGTTATCGGCAAGACAAAAGTTCCAATGTGGAAAATAGAGGAGAAGATTCAGAAGCTAGGAAACTGGTGTGTAATCTATACTCTTTTATATTCTCTGTTTTTTTTCTTCATAAGCTCAAATGAACTTTAACTATCCTTTCATTATAACTAAGATTTTATTGGCATGTGTGTGCAAATTCTGTGTAGCTAAGCTATTTTGTATTTTGATCTATGCTGTGTAATTAATTATACCAGTCTTCATGTAACAGAGCAAAGCAATCTGATTCATGTCAAAAGAAGCATTTCCAATAGAGTGTGTCCGTCCCTGTTTATTTTTCCAACTTTGTGTACTCATACCTTCTAGATTTTTGAATTCATTGGAATCTGATTTGCCACTGTAACAAGTGGTCCAGAGATTAATGTGCCCCTTCTCCTCGCTCCATGTTTAGATTACAGTCACACCAAGCAGTTTTGTTGTGGTGGGACAGCCTTAGCCTTGGGGGGCAAGGGGTGCCGCTGGTTTCTTACCTGGTTTGTTCTTTCCAAAAAGGAGGACAGTTCATATAAAAGTAAACAAATTATGGAGGAACAAGTTGTTAAGACATCAATGAAGGGAATATCTTTTTGTGTGGATGATGTTTTGTTTTAGAAAGTAATTCTCGACAGCCTGCATTCCAGTGGAATCCCTAACTAAATCCATGTGCTTAAAATGCTCATATTCTAAATATTTTTAGCAATTCCTAATAATTTTTAATTTTACAGGGAATGAAATTTGTTCCTGATAATTTCTAATTCAAATTTTGTTTTCTTTGTCTTGGATTTATTAGCATATCCTTTCTTTGTATTTTTAGATGTAATTTTTACATACCAGTATAAAATCAAGTCATAGATATTAAGTTTAGGTAAAATTTTTACATCATAGATAAGTTAACTTTCTAATTCCTAATAATTGTCTATTCCCAATTTTACATCATATCAAATTAACTTTCTAATTTCTAATAGTTGTCTATTCTTTTTTCAATGTGGGCATGTGTGCTTGTGTCAATAACCTTGTGAACACACAAGTTCTCTTACATTAAATATGCACATCTATCTTTTCTATGCCTCATTTCAACCAGTCTCATTCTTTGTATCTTTGATGATTCATTTATCATGCCAAGTTGAAGTAGTTCATTTTGGCAGGTTAAATGGTGCTGATATTGATATGCCTGAGTGGATGTTCTCTAAGGCAATGCGTAGTGCTAGAGTTAAATATACAGATCATTCTGTATTGAGGATTATCCAGATATTGGGTAAATTGGGCAATTGGAGGCGAGTGCTACAAGTTATCGAGTGGCTTAACATACGAGAACGCTATAAATCCCACAGGCTAAGGTAACATCTTCTCATCTTCTTTGCACTGCTGTTTGTATGCATGAACGACAATACCTACAAGTTATCTTGATGCTTGGTAAATTTCAAAGATAATCTCTCAGAATTTCTTCCCAGACAAAATCTAGATTGTTCTACATAATTGCTTAGATTGAACATCATCATACTGCAGGGTGAATCTCTGTCCTGTAAGGAAAGAGAAGCAGCCCACTTTAGCACTTTGGATTGTAGCTTTTTTGCAACATATATTCTTTTACCTTTTAACATTGCAGAAAAAAAGCTTGTCCTGTTTCTAAATATAGTTTTCATGACTTGTATCACTCAATCCAAAATTTTATCCTCTCTTGAATTAGTGCACAAAATTGTAAATTTTGATTGGTAATTTTGGTAAATCATCATGTCTTGATACAGGCATGTTTACACAACTGCACTTCATGTACTTGGCAAGGCAAAAAGACCTGTGGAGGCACTTAATTTATTTCATGCAATGCAGGTAATGCTCAAGAATTTTCATCTGATGCCTTGCTCCTTTCTCATTAAATACAAGGTTATTTAATTGAACAATATAAAAGGAAATCCTCACTGACTTATGTCATTGCTTCTTCTTCTTTTTTTCCCCTGTTCTCTCCAGCAAGAAATGTGTTTGTATCCTGACCTAGTAGCTTATCGTTCTATAGCTGTCACTCTCGGACAAGCAGGATATATGAAGGAACTTTTTGATGTAATAGATAGCATGCGATCTCCTCCCAAGAAGTTCAAATCTGGGGCACCTGGGAAGCAGGACCTAGGGTTGGAACCTGATATTGTTGTCTACAATGCGGTTAGTGACACTTGGCAGTAAACTAGCTGTCTATATCTGGAAAACATTTGTCTGTAACCTCTGCACCATATTTTTTACTTCAAAACCCATATTGATGACTGTTAGTTGTCCCAAGCATGTCACATGTAATTAACTCTGCATGCATGTGTTTGTGGGCATGTGCTCAAAGTCAGCCTGAAATACGTGATAGTTCAAAACTGTTATCAAGGTAGATGCTAATGTTATGGATATTTAAGAAATTGCTAAACCCAGTATCTTGCATCACCTTATGCTTATGCTGTATGACATAATAGCCCTCTGAAATTTTTGGATGACAAGTTCCTTTCACTGAATCTACACCTTTCCAAATGATACCCATTAAGCTAAGCTCTGACTTATCTCTGTTATCTAAAAATCTAAAGTTTTTCTGCATGTTCTCTAGGTATGAACTGATCTTGTTATCAACAGATTAAACAATAAGCATGCATTGTTAAATTTGAGATGACCTGAAAGGGTGCTTTGTGGTCCCTGTAACAGCAAAGTAAAATCGTTACTGTATATTGTTTCGAGAGGGCATATTTTCCATAGTCTTAAGATCATTCTAAGAATTTCGACTATCTCATCCATTGCATCTCTTCCCACTAATTGGGTAACACCAAGGATGGACTTGTGCCATGACATGCTGATCATGCATTATCTATTTCCCTTGGCATATTCAATCAATTATCTGTGAATCATTTCAATTTACATAATGCATAAATGCAGCTATGATCATCCACGGCATTTTGACATTCCTTTTGTATGTAGGTCCTAAATGCTTGTGTTCGGCGAAAACAATGGGAAGGTGCATTTTGGGTCTTACAGCAGATGAAGGAAAAGGATGTGCAACCTTCTACTGCAACGTATGGACTTGTTATGGAGGTAATAGCTGTTTTTACTATCCATGGTTCTTATCAACATTTCACATCAGCAGAACCCGTATCTTAGATTCTTAGCAATACCTTGTTGTAAGAGTTTGTCATTGTTCTGATAAACAGCTAGTCATGTTTGCTGACTTGCTACTATGATTATCACTCCATATTTCAACTTTCATAGAGCTGTTCATAGAAATGATAAAAAGGTTTTCTGCCTCATACTTGAGCAGGTCATGCTTGCTTGTGGCAAGTACAACTTGGTTCATGAGTTCTTCAAAAAAGTTCAGAAGTCTTCCATTCCAAATGCCTTGGTATATAAAGGTGCTTGACTGATCTATCATTTCTTCCATTTGATTTTGTAGAACCTCATTTTGAAATCAAATTCTTGTTACATACAGTTCTCGTCAATACTTTTTGGAGAGAGGGTAAGACAGAAGAGGCTGCGTTGGCTGTTAAAGACATGGAAAGACGGGGAATTGTGGGTTCAGCTGCTCTTTATTATGATCTTGCACGCTGTCTCTGTACATCTGGAAGGTGTCAAGAAGCACTAGATCTGGTAATCCTTTTATGCTTAATCTACTATGTTTCTGTTGTGCACGTATATTTAAAACTGAATCTAAAGAATACTGTATTCTAGCTAAACGATCCGCATGCATTGAATGGTGTGTGTGTATATTGATAACTGTTGCCTGCCCAGTGAAGTTTTCAGTTTATACTACTGTTGAATGTACAAAGAAAATGCATGTTTTGCAAGTGCGTCTTTGGTTCATTGAGAGACTGAAGAAGCCTTGGGCTGCACAATTGGGGCCCTTTCCTAACTGCTGGGATGTCTCTTTGGGCATTTAATAGTTTGCAAGCTTTAAAGCTATATATTTTGTACACTCATTGATGCTTTTGTAGAACTCCATGATATAAACAATTAGATTGCAACAAGTTTGGTGTCGCTTCAACTACCTACAATTTGTGTGCTTATTATTACCACTAGCTTTTCTTTGAACAAACAGTCCAACACAACCTCCTTTAATTTCACAGATTGAGAAAATATGCAAGGTTGCTAATAAGCCGCTCGTAGTAACTTACACTGGCTTAATCCAAGCTTGTCTGGACTCTGGAAACATTCAAAACGCTGTGTACATCTTCAATCAAATGAGGAACTTTTGCCCCCCAAATCTTGTTACTTGCAACATAATGCTGAAAGCGTATCTAGAACATGGATTGTTTGAAGAAGCAAACGAGCTTTTCAACAAGATGTTAGACGATGGCAATCATATCAGCAGAAGATCTGATTACAAGTTTCGGGTAATACCAGATATCTATACTTTCAACACCATGCTTGATGCAAGCATTGCAGAGAACAAGTGGGATGATTTTGAGTACATTTATCAAAAGATGTTGAGCCATGGGTTCCACTTCAATGCAAACCGTCATCTTCGAATGGTACTGGATGCTTCTAGAGCTGGAAAGGTACTTCTCAAATCTATGTGATTATTTGAAATTACACTCGTACGTGAGAACATATTATTGAAATGGATGTTTATAGCATCCCCATAAAAATAACACTAGGCTGCCAAACTGCATCTACGTCCTGACTGAATAGCCTGATTCAAGGTGGTGCTATTATATGAGAACAGTCAAAAGCACTTGTAGGAATAAAATGGATGCCTTGTTGAATTCCTTAGGAGGGATGATAAGAACTCATCTTTGTAGTACACTTTGGACGCAATCTTCGTAAAATGCTTCTATGTAATTCATCTGTTAGAAAATTCTGAATTCTGAAAATTTTAGGAAGTGTAAAATCTCAGAATTCAGAAATCCAAATTTCTTGTCCTTATCCTCTTCAAATTTTAGATATAAACTGTCAAGAGAAATTGAAATTTCTCACTTTATCCTTTCAAGACTTCAGATTCAGTACAAAAGAATTGTTCATGACTATATTAATAAAAACAAAAATACATGTAGTATGTGTGTAGTGGCAACGATTAAACAGCATCAATAGTGTTCTTTTTTTTTTCTAATCTTCAATTCAAGAGAAGTTACAAATTTCCATTGTGACTGCAGGGAGAAGTTTTGGAAATAACTTGGAAGCACTTGGAGCAGGGAGATAGGATTCCTCCGCCGCCTCTTGTCAAAGAAAGATTTTGCATGATGCTTGAAAAAGAAGACTTCAATTCTGCTCTTGCTTGTATTACCACAAATTCTGCTGGAGAGTCTCAAGCATTCTGCAAAAGTGCCTGGTTGAATTTATTCGAAGAAAACGCTCAGCGGTTTAGAAAGGACACCCTCATGCGGCTAATGCATGAGGTGCGTGTGCTTGCTGCTCAAAGCAACTCGCCAAACCCTGTATTGCAAAATCTATTAATATCCTGTAGTGATTATAATAGGCCTCGTGTAAAGGTTCCTGGATTCAATCAAACATAGATTTTGTGTACAGTTAAATCATGAAAATCCTTGAAATCTTAATGGAATGCACTCATGTAGCTAGCAAACCAGCATGTCCTAGTAATGATGATAGGGTT
>Ga0325411_1001295_pt1 | contig 27761 bp, 16 predicted proteins | sample PopdelMetagenome_13_FD_206181 | JGI IMG/M metagenome (GOLD analysis project Ga0325411, IMG submission 206181) | Populus deltoides microbial communities from Bellville, Georgia, United States - Xylem-PdIQD-R4 | ecosystem: Host-associated > Plants > Phyllosphere > Stem > Wood/Secondary xylem...
AAAATTTTTGGAACCACATTTGAAGCTTTGAAAAATATTAAATCCCTTTAATTTTCTCCCATTAGAAAATGAATTGCATGAGAAGGCGAAAAACTCAGGTTAATTTTCTTTTTAATTTGATCTTTCCCGATTTGGTTTTTTTAGGAATTGACTGAACGATTTGTTTTGATTGCCTAGATGTAGAAATCTCTTAATATTGAGGAAAAATGCTTAATTTGCCAAAATAAAACTAAATTATGTTGATTTAGAGCAATTAAGGATTTATGGACTAAATTTTATACTAAAACAAATATAGGGGATTGAAGTTAACAGCTTGGTAAAGATTGGTTGACTTGTGCAATACACATGCCAATAAGTTAAGGTAACAACGATGCTCTAGCAGTGCATGCGGCTTTTTTTAGTGCCGAAACACTACCTTCAACAGTTGCATTGGAAGCGGCGCGACGTGGTTCTTTGTCTGGACATGTTCCCTAACTCTTGATGCTATGTCTTCGGCGACACTTTCTTTCTTCTTTCCCTTTTTTGTTTCTACTCTCCTCGTAATTCGCATTGATCTATCCAAAATTTAGAATTATCCTCTCATTTTATTATCATTTCAAATTCTGACCTTATTCTTTTGACTGCTATTTTTTTTTGGGGCGTTGTATGTTGCCAAGGGTGTCAAAACTTGTCGGGGTGGCTAGGTCTGATTTTAACTTTAGGTTGTCAACACAGTCCGAGTGAGGAGTTGCACCTGATTAGTGAGTTGTTGAAAGTCTAGCTAAGTAGAAGTGTTCATGGTAATATGTAGATTTGTCTTGAAAATGTCAAAAACAAGTTTTATAAACTGATGGGTTTTTTATTAGTTTCCCACAGATGGTGCCAATTGATGACCCCTAGAATCCAGGATGCTTAAGAATAAGGTTGATGTGTTGGATAATTGGTTGATTTCTTGGTTCAAACAATCTGGTTTATTATCCCTAGTCAAGGTGTTTGATGACTTGATATGGAAAGCCTAGAGAGCTGATAAATGGTAGCAAGTGATGTCTGGTAAGCCAAGGTAACCGTTACCCACAAAAGATCCCCTTTGATGGTCATAGGGATTATCCGATGGTAAAGTCAGTAACTTCGAAGAGAGAGAAAATGCAATGATATTTTATTGAGATAAACTCTGAAAATATGTATGCTGAAAATGTTAAGAATAAAGAGATTGTGATCCTTTGACTTGAAAGATTCATATTGTATTTATAGCTCATGAATCTTGTCCTTTTATGGAGAGGAGGGGCTAAAATGTAATTTTACTTTTTATGATATTTTGAGTTGTATTATACTCAAAATAACATGTATTGAATCAATATAAAATATTAAAGGACTCATGTGGGGTCTCGAAAAAATCTCTGGCAAGTGTTAGGCTCGGGCCCATTAAAGGTGAAAATGGAATCCAGACACTATCTGGACACAAACATATTGGACTCAGGGTGTGCTTCCGAGCCTGAGCATGTTGGGCTTGGGCATGAAAATCTGAGCCCACAGGGTGTTGGAGTGCATGCCCAACCTACTAGGCATGCCATGCCTACACTGGGTGTACGTCTTGCATGCTTAACGCTTAACATGGGCTCTAGGGGATTGGGCTCAAGCTACCACACCCGAGCCTACTTTTCATAGGGCCCTTGTTATACATTGGGCTCGGGCTACCAAGCTTGAGCTTAAAGGGTGTTTTTTTGTCGGGCCTACCTTGGGGGTTTGGATCTATTTTGAGGGGTCTTTTGGGTCCATTTGAGGGAGTTGGATCCATTTTATCTAGATTCATCATAAACTATCATTGGTTAAAGTACAAGCACAAGTTTCTGTAAAATTTTTAGTCTTTGAGCTTCTTCACATTATCTTGATCAAGGAACTCTTTTAATGATGCCTGATTAAAAAAAAATCATTCCATTTGAGCCACAACTCACATGAAGTGAATTGAAATCTATCTCACCCCATGCCCACAATGGAACACCAAAACCAAAAAAAGAATGTATAACCGAGAACATACTAGGATTTTTTTTTAGCATACTCAGTATCGTTAAAAAAGTATAAATAAGACGAACATGGTGAGACCTTGGAAGACCACCAAAAATGACCTAAGTGGGCCACATACACCATGCGACAACTCACTTTGGCCATTTTTTATGGTTGTTTAGGCTTTGGTCGAAACAATCACTCTCTTTATATTCTTGTTTGGGCCAAAACCCAAATGACCTTACATCTTTTTATGGTAAACTACCATGCACCTTTTCGTGGCTGTTTAGGCCAAGCTCAAATACCACTCATTTTTTGCCTGTATTTTCCTCCCACATCCTTATTTCTATCTTTTCATTAAACCTCCACCTTTTTCTTTACCTTTTTCTCTCTCATATTCTATCTTTTCTCTTTCTTTTTTCACCACCTCGTTATCTATTATGCACACAACTGAATTTTTTCAGTTTTTAAGGAGTCAAAATGCAAGAGTTGCACATTGGTCATCATACACAATATTTTTCATAATTAATTAATATATTTTATTATATATTCTCTACAAGTACATATTTTTATACAAGGTTGGTTCCACCTTCTCTATCCAATGGGCAACAATGCTAACACACACTATATTCAATGCAAGTCATACACCTTCTTTATTGACCAATATTTATTTCTAACTAATGTATCATTGACAATAACTCATTTATCCACTAATGAACAATCAAAGGTGAGCACCAATATTCGTTTTTAACCATCAATTATCAATATTCATTTTTAACAATCAATTATCGTGCAACATTTTATCTTTTGAGGTGAGTTAAGGTGATCAAGGTTTATAAATACCTTAAATCACCAGATAAACAGACAAATTTTCATAAATCATAATTTTCTTAAACTCAGCATCTCATTCTTGTTCTAATATTTTTTTTTTCATTTTTCTCCTACATCTACTCTCTTAAGCATAAAAAAGTCCCTCATTTCTTCAGGAATACTCAGTATAGATAGAAGCTCAAACATGAAGCACAACTCACACATCTTAGCCCAATTTTCATATACTGTAGAAAGGCCCAATTTTCATATACTGTAGAAAGGCGAATTTATGTGTGAAGTTTTTTTTTCCAACTTCATCATCGTTTTTCCCAATTTTCATATAATATAAAGATTTTCATTTTTTAGTTCAGAATATAACTTGTTCATGATAATTTTTCATTTGAATGAAATAAAATTAATATTTTGTAACTAGATTATCATGAATAATAAATATTAAGATGACTATTATAAATTATAGTTTTGGTTTTTATGAAAAATATTTATTATCTTGATGTATTTTTTTTAATGGAAAAATTCATCTTCATTTTTAATAAAGAAACATGCTTTATATTTTTTTACTGAAAAGAAAATTTGAAAAAGGAAAAGAAAACTAGAAATGAAATAGAAAAATAGTTTTTTGTTAGTGAACAAACCTTGAGTACTCTATTAGATTTTTTGAAATAAATATTTTATTGGTGAATAATATATAGAAGAAAAAAATATAGTATAAACTATTTTTTCCCAAGAAATTAAATTTGTTGATAGGTGATGAAAAGCATAGTTAAATTTGATTATCTTAAATACAAAAAGGAACAATTACTTTTTAGCTATATATATTTTCTAGATGTAAATATAAAACTAACATTTAATATGATATTAGAAGTATTTTGGTTTATATAAATAATTAAAACAGATCATGAGTTAGAAATAAGAAATTGTAGAGTCGAAATAACATCACCTTGTCCGAATAAATACATGTATAAAATAACTTCCTGATATTTCTTCTTTTATAGCTACAAGGAATATTATTTTTTTAAAAAACTTATTATATGGAATATGAAATGTTACAGACCATGAATAATATATAACATGTAGTTTCCTATTATTTTCTTTTCGATTTATATTTTAGCATTGACTAGTTTTGTATTTGTGCTTCGCCGCGAGACAATTATTTTTATTCATTAAAAAAATTGAATATGCAATCTCTTATTATTTATTTTTAGATATAAAAGCATTCTCAATCACAAATCAAAATGTTTATAAATGTATCAAATTAATTAAATCAATATTTAATCAAAAAATAACTAAGATTAAGATATTTAATCTCATAATACAGGTCATATACTTAGTTGTGTTTAACAACTATGTTTCTTAGAATATTATTTTCATTTAGTAAAACATATTTTTCATATCTTAATTATACAACAATAAAGCGCATGATGATTTTTTTGTATGAAATATATTTTTAAAAAGTAAACAAACCATGATAAGCACATGGGGCTGAGATAGTAAAGGTAGATCATTGACAATAAATGGTGAAATTGTATTCTTCTAGGTTTGAGTAAAAAAATAGATTATCGATAACAAAGGGTGAGATTGTATTTTTTTTCATTAATTCGATGGACAACAAAGGCATTAAAAAAAAAAACGAAAACAAATAATATCACTAATATTGTGAACCCATTAAACCTGCGACCTGACTAATAGACTCAATTGGATTCAATGATTTGTTTTATCATTTTTTAAACCAAATATAAAATAGCAAAATAAATAAATAAATAACCAAAATGAGCCTAGCTGTGTGGGGCATTAAAAAAAACAGCCCAGGTGCGTGGGTCTTCTGGCCCAGCCCACACATTTAGGCATGCCTATATTTTTTTCATTTCTTAAAGGGACAGATGACCTATCGCCCATACCATTTATTTTTTTCTTAAAAAAAAAATAGTGCACCGTCTACGAGATCAGACAACATGTGACTGCTTTCTAAAGAATCTAGCGACCAAGGATCGTCGGAAAATCAAGGGTTTGTTTTTTTTATTAAGAACTTATTTTTTAACCCATTATGACATAAAACATCTAGTAAATACTATAAAAACCTTGATAAACATATTCTTGACCTAAAAAAATCCAAAAAAAAAAAACAGCTCAAGGAAATCGAAATGTACCTTAACCTAAAATTCTTTCTACTAGCAGATCTATCTCATTAGACAAGTTGAAGGGAAAAAAAACATCTAGGTTAAACTTCTCTCATCAAATGAAATCCATTGACACTAATGTTGATCATTTTTATGGTTGGAATATTCGAGAACAACTACTTTCTCTGTACACCGGAATCCAGCAAGCCTTTCCCTCCTCTCTCATAATAATTAGACTGAAAAATATGAAAAATAAAGTTTGGTATTAAAATTGAATTTGGGACAACTAAAGGGATCGATCATCCAATAACCAAAAAAGATGGGGGAACTAAAATAAACTTTCCATGTAAAATTTAAAGTCGCCACCTATTTTACCTGCTCTTTTCACTTTGGTTATCTGTCTTTCAATCAAACTCTTTCCTTAAAAAAACAACAATTGAGTGATAATTTGAGTTCAAAATGGTTTAATTGTGCAAAAAACATTTGAGTTCAAGTAACAAACTAAAAATTTAGAAAAAAATCATTATTTCAATACACAATGATGTGTGGGATGATGAACAATAAAAATGCTATAGTGGTTTTCCTACAAAGCTTAGTTTTTACTAACTATTTGACTTGCGCTTTGCTGAGGGTCGAATATTTTTTTTTTTAAAAAAATAGTATACATGTAGATTTTTACGACATGTTTTTGTATATAAAAAAAATCTCAGGTGGAATTTAAAAAGTTCATTCATATATCTAATTAAATAAATTAAGAATTATTTATGAAAAAAAATTATCAATTTTGTTTTCTTATATCTTTTTTTCGTTTGATTAAGAGGACCATCATGCCTTTGGCAACTCAAGTACCAAATTTGTGTGATTGCTTGTTAACCAGGGGGATCGATCGGAAGCAACCCAAAATTGATTCATGAGGAAAAAACTTCTATGTCTCCCACCAAAAAAAAAAAAAATTACTAAAAGAAATGGCATGTTGGAAGCAAGTACAGCCGAATATATATATATATATAGCTTCAAAGAAAAAACAAAAGCAAAGTGCAATTCAATTACTAGATAATTATTCAATGAAACTTCTACGCAGCTCCAGCATTGGAGATCCCAACTAAAATTCTTGTACCACGCCAAAACATCAATCATTAATTTATGTCCCCATCATAGTAACACTAGGAATTGAATTTCGTACTTTACAAGCAAAATTATAGAACATGCATGATTTGCCGAAGATAACTAGGGTTGACAATGTACGCAGTTTCTCTATGTTTCTCACACGTAGTTTAGGCTAATCTGGAAAACTACAAGATGCTGCCGAAGATAACTAGGGTTGACCTTTTTTTTTTATATAAAGAAAACAGCGTGATATCTTGTGTTTATGCTGCTAATGACTGGCTGGTTTTTGTTTGGAATAACTTGCTGAAATTTCTTAATTTATCCATTTAAGATGACTAGCCAGTGACATCTTCTGTGTATTCTGTTTTTACTCCTAGGACGACTCTATTTCTATTGGATATGATTTGACTCATAAATAGATTAAATTAATTATTAGTCATGTTCTTAATTTGGAGCTAAGTTTGGATACTTTTCCGAATATACTATATATGCTGATTTTATAAAAAATTAAAGAATTCAAGTCTTCTCATGTCTATCGAAACAAGATATTTGAGTGGATCGCATCAGATATTATATTGTTTGATTTACTAGTTATTTAAATAACTGAAAAATGTATTTTTGAAATAAATGTTCATTGATCTTTTTTAATGAACTCAAATATGAAAATTGAAGTACAAAAACATATTTATAAATCCTCATAAAATACACACATAGATCGTGGATCTTTTAATTTTCTTATATATAAAAATAGGCTTGGCTGTTCATTTTAATTTTGAGGCATAGCCTCTCAATTAAAATTAGAAAAAAAAAAAACAGAGAAAAAATTACAGATATAAGATGAAAAGTAGTCGAGGCAAATCCATTATTAGCCTCACAAACTCTTCACTAAAATGAATTAGCAAGGTTGGACTACGAAGACAAATAGTTTGAAACAGAACAAGACATCGCTACTAACATGATCTATCCGGTACACATCAAATCATTGAGTTTTTTGGGTTTTTAGCAAAGTGGAAAAATTTGATAATGTAACACCAAATAAAATATTTGGGAATATAACATAGTTTCACAAGTTACAATTGCTTTCTGCAACACACGAGTTGTAGATATTATCTGCGACTCTTATTTTGAAGTTGTCATCTACGACATGCAAGTTGTAAATGATATCTGTAACTTTACTTGAAATTAATACCTAGATTCCATTTCTTCCCTTTTTTTCTCTCAACACCCCCCCACCCGATGTAAGTGGCCTTTCTCTTTCTCTTCCCATCATGAAACACACTAAAAAAAACCACCTATCTCTCTAGCCTGAGATTGCCACCCCTCTCTCTACACTGCAGGTCAACCAATCTCCGGCCAAAACAACCATCACACCATCACCACCCACATTCTATATTTAGAGGTATATTAAATACTTTTCCTATATCAATTTGATGGAATTTATACCAATGTATATTAATTTGATTTCATACAATGTTAGGGTTTTGAATTAGGGATGTTTTTTTGTGTGCAAAATGTAGGTTTTTTTTTAAATAATTAGGCTAATTAAATATAATTTGAGTTGATAATTATATTATTTTATAAAATAATCAATGATTTTGGATTGTTATTGATTGTGAATTAATGAAAATATTTTGTTAGAATTGGTGTTGATTTAGGTATAAAATAAGATAATTGATGAAATACATGAATTTGATTGATGATTCCATTATGGTATTGAAATTTGATGAAAGTAGGTGTTCACCGATTAATTTGATGAATTTAAGTTTTAACCGATTATGTTACTGTTATGGTTTTGTTGATAAATTATGTACTTTGATTAACCCTAAGATATTAATAAATTAGGATTGCATTTTGTTGTGTTGTTTGACAGAATGTCTGGTAATTTAGGAATATTATGCTTTCATAGTGGTATCATTGTCAATACTGATAATGATATCACTTCTAATGGAGGAAGTCATGAGTTCTTAACTACTACATTAGACATGTCTCTTAACAAGTTATCTAGAATATTATATGATCGACTTGGCTGGAATATGTTTGAAATAAAAGTTGAAATTACTTGGAGGATGTTGCAAATTAGGGTCAATCAAGCTCTTTATGTTAGTGTACCAATCTATAGTGATGAAAGTGTGAATTCAATATTTGAGTTTGCAAGGATTAATGGGATTAATATGCTAGAACTCTACTTAATAACTTGTCATATAAGATGGTGTGGGGCTAGACATTTCACAATAAATCTCACTCACGACTTTTTGTTATTTGAATGTAAATTATTTAGTTTTTATTTGTTATCAAATATAAATCTTTCATATGTTCTAATAGGTTATATGGATGTCATATATAGAAGATTTGACACTTTTAGCTTTGCTTATATATCATGAGGGATCTGACATTTGGTAAGCACATGTCTCATTGCACTACTTTAACATTGTTGAGATGCATTGCCCAAATCAAGTAATGCGACATTTTCAACTATCTCAGCATATATCTAATTATTTTGATATTGATGATGAGCTACATAGTATTAGTTCTTAGGGTAAACACTATAAGAATTAGTTGTTGATTCATGCATCTTACCTAGATATTTGGGATGTTAGGAGAGATTGAATTTTTAAAGAGCGGCATTCGATGATTGATGTAGACATCTACATGAGATGGTATTTGTCCATTACATGTCGTTTTATTACACCTACTTGATCGCGTTTCCCGAGGTGTGCACATAACCGGATGCATTATGCGCCCTGATATATGAGACAAAATCGATTGGTATGAAATATTGTTTTATATATAATATTTATTAAATATTGTTAATGTTATTATGGATGATGACTACTAATTAGTTTTTAACGTATATATATAGATTCATTTCTTGGTACGGGAGGTTCGGAAAACAATAACGACTATTCATGAAGGTGTTGATGAGATGAGACGTATTGTGGCCAATACTATGCTTAATTTATGATGTGGTGGACTTCAAGAGGTTAGGGAAGCTGAGCGTCTTGAAATGACATCAACGAAATATGAGATTGCATATCATGGGAGTGATGGGGATGCTAGTTCATCCACAAGCATCCTAGGCCCATCCACAAGTATCCCAGGTCATATTGGTTCTCCTCGTACCTATATGAAAGTTACATATGTGTCCTCGAGTTGGACGAGTTGGGGTGATGCTTCAGACTTGTTCTCGAGTGCTTTAGGCCCTTCCACAAGCTGGGGTGATTATTAAATATAGTAACATGTTATTAATTATATGTTATGAATAAATGTATAGTTTGTTAAATTTCAATAAAATATTATGTTATGTTAATCGCCGGTCTAATTTCGTTACTTATAATTGAAGATGTTATGTGAAGCTTATCTGAAGTGTGTGAATTTTGGTTTTTTTAGGTGGGGAGTTAATGGTAGAAGAAATTGTTCTATGATGAGTCTCTTAGTTGAGTCACCAAAAAAAAAAAAAAACCTTAAAAAATCCTAGACACATGGATTTACTATTCTAGGCCTATGGGCTTAGGCTTTCATTATTGTTTTTTTTTTTTAAGGTCATCCAACCCAACTTATTTTGATAAAAGAAAAAATAGCAGTAGAGTCCAATTTTTAGTGACTCGAGGATCATCGAGAAATCACGGTAATGATGTTTTATTTTTAAAAATTTATTTTTAATCAATTTTTAGTTTGGTCTCTTGTCTTTTAATTTTTCCCTTACATAACAAGTTAGAAACAATTAACCTTTAATTTGGTCACAAAAGAATCCAATCTAGAAAAAAAAAATAGAACAAAAAATAAATAAATTCACTTCTTAAATCCACAATAAACTATGAGAGAATGCACAGTAAAAAAACATACAGTAAAACTCCCGATCACCTCTTAATTTCTTTATAATAATTATAATTGAGCAACATCATCTTAATTTGTATGTGATTTAGAAATCTTGATTTAACAGTAAATGGTCATTAATTAAAGAAGATTTCCTCTAATTTCTCTTAGCTTCTTCACCCATCCCATGAGACACAACGAATGCCTATATGTAAATTTTGATGATGCGTTTTAAAGAGTTCATTAAGATATTGAAGGCACCAAAATAGTAAGTATGATTTCCTTTAGTTTCATGACAGCAAAACTACACAAAAACGAGTTTCATTATTTAATTATATTCTTAGATCTTAATATCAAAAAATAAAATAAAATTCATCGGGTCAATTCTGACACATGCTGTGAAATTATATAAATTTCTTTTCAATCATTTTAAATATTTTGAACAGTATATATTTAGCTCTGAATTCTAAATGCCTTGTATTATGGAGTGCTCGTTGATACCATGCCAAGCTAAATGGACGAACCTGACTTTAGTAACCACCGTAACATGTAAATCCAAACAATTTAAAATTTTGCTTCAGATTTCTTTGAAAATTTCTATTCAACTGCTTCTCTCAATCTTTTTATTTATTTATTTAACTACCTTCTCATCCCTTATATATATTTTTTCGTGTCTCCCTCTGTGTTTTCCATTGATGGCCTTACTGACAATATATATCTTGTATGCTTTCAACAGAATTAGAATTACTTAAGATAACAGCCTATTAATTCTTTTTCATCTTTGATCAATTGTTTCTTCACTTTCTTTTCATAAACAAAAAAGAAACTCACCCTTAAGTTGAAAGAAGTGCTGAGGGAAATGGACCAAGAATCGGGGGCAACACAGGATTCTCGACTGGTAATCGATAATATTTGCATGAGACTAATATGTTTTGGTGAATTTTGTATGCAGTTCTTTGCTTTCCATTTGTTTCTTAAGAGCGTGAAAGAGATTGTGTCTGGCTATGGAGTTCTTGTTGTGGTTGTTTTTATGCAGACTCTGGGATATGCATTTTTCAGTTCAGCAGTGGTTTTTCTATTTTCATATCACTATTCTTTTAATTATTATTCTTATAATTAATTTTAAACAAAAACAATTAAATTTTTAAACAAGATTTCTACAGCGCTATTAGTATTAAAACTTGCGCACAGGTATAGATCCCCGACAACTTTTGTGGATAGCAAGTCGTTTCTCCCTGTCTCGTTCAAGAGAAATGTGATTCTTAATTTTATTTCCTCAATACTTATGGTTCCCATTTATTTAGTTTAACTTTATGGTCATAAATGTCACTTGAATTCCACTTTAGTGGTTTGATTTTGATTTATGAATGAACTGATAAATATTTATATAGCTGGTGGTCCATTTTCTAAGGTTTTTTTCACCCTTTCTTTTTCTTTTCGAGTAAACAATATTATTTTGTTCTCATGTTTTCATGAAAATAATTAGTTAATCCTTTAATTTGGCTTTTAAAACCTTAATATTTTTGTATTTGCTTATCAATGAGTTCCCTTTGTAGGGAATTAGTAAAAAACACGAAGATTAAATGATAACTGTCATTTTATTTTCTTTTTTTCTGGTTACAAAAGCAATCATGTGTACTCTGTGGTTACTTTTGATGACCTTGATCATTCATACCCTTTTTTGTTCAAATTTAAGACGTGCCTTTGGCTTGAATGATCAATAATTTGCTCTCAACTTTCTCTTATAATATAAAGAAATCACTGCTTTCTTTGGCCTTTATAACCTTTTTAGTCCCTAGTCCTTTGTTTTTTCTTTCCCTGAATTTAGATGCTAAAATGTTGAATTATCCTGCTTCATAATTTAGGCCTTGAATTTGGATACTTTCCTTTCCGTTGCTTCTATCAATAGATTCAATACCGTGACTACTGTAGCATTTGATTAATATTTCAACTTGTAAATACTTTTGACTTACTGGCAGAAGTTCTACAAAACCACTCTATTACTTGCCTACCAGACTTTTGGTGTTGTTTATGGCGATCTCTGCACATCCCCCATCTATGTCTACAAGGGTTCATTCTCTGGTGAATTACAACTTCATGAGGGGAACCATGAGATTTTTGGGGTACTTTCTTTAGTTTTCTGGACTTTGACAATCATCCCTCTTTGCAAGTATATGATAATTGTGTTAGGAGCAAATGACAATGGAGAAGGTGCTCACAATGATCTATCCATTATATTGTATTAATCATCATATTAATGTAAGTGGTTTGATGCTCATTTCTTGTCAAGAGCCTATCTTTTCCAGGTGGAACCTTCGCATTGTACTCGTTACTCTGCCGACACTCCAGAATGGGCCTTCTGAAGAGTTCTCATCCGGAACATGAATTTGTAACTTGTTGTGATTCTAATGTATCCACAAAGGAGACAAGAGCTAGCTTGGTTATAAAGGAATTCTTCAACGAGCATCGTAGTTCGCGTGTTGTCTTGCTGCTAGTTGTTCTGCTTGGGACTCGCATGGTCATTGGTGATGGAATCCTGACACCAGCAATGTCTGGTATGTTTCCTGATCCGATTAGAATTGTATTTATTTAATTGCGCTGCCTTTTTGCATTTGCTGATTCTCATGGATTCCTTGTTTTCTTTTGCAGTCCTATCTGCAGTCTATGGAATCCAAATTATGGCTCCAGATTTACATGAGAGTAAGTTATGATCCTAATTCGATTGATAAAAGATCACGGCAAAATCTTTAGCCAGTTTCTGACGTGTTCTTATGTGCCAGATTATACTGTTGCCATTGCCTGCGTGATCTTAGTTGGCGTTTTTGCACTTCAGCATTGTGGAACACATAGAATTGGGTTTCTTTTTTCACCAATTTTGATTGCTTGGTTGCTGTGCATCAGTGGGGTTGGCATTTACAACATATTCCATTGGAACCCTGATGTTGTCAAAGCTCTATCACCATACTATATCTACAACTTTTTTAAGAAAACTGGGACAGCTGGTTGGAGTTCATTAGGAGGCATTGTTCTCTGTGCTACAGGTTGGTCCTAAAGGATAAAATATTCAATTTTTTTTTATGTTGCTGTGTTGGATTTCTCTTTTGGTGATCCAATTTATTAATCTATCAGGTGCAGAAGCAATGTTTGCTGATCTCGGACATTTCTCAGAGCTTTCTGTTAGGGTAATTGTTCTTTGATTTCCTGATATTATAAGCTATTGAAGGGGTTGACATGAAAATTGACTTATTCATGCATCTTTTAAACAGATTGCATTTACAGGACTCGTATACCCTTGCTTGGTTCTGGCTTATATGGGTGAAGCCGCTTACCTCTCCAAGAACAGAGGTGATCTTCAGAGCAGTTTCTACAAGGCAGTCCCCGGTAACTCTTAATAAAACATCTTCCCTTTTTAAAAAATAATAATAAACATCACCAAGGTCCCTTTTTGCTATGCTTTCAGATGCCATATTTTTGCCAGTATTTATCATCGCCACTCTTGCAACGGTGGTGGGAAGCCAAGCAATAATATCAGCCACTTTCTCCATTATTAGTCAGTGTAGGGCACTCAATTGCTTTCCACGAGTAAAGATAGTGCACACATCAAATAATACTCATGGACAGATCTACATACCAGAGGTGAATTGGGTATTAATGATTTTATGCCTTGCTGTTGTTGTTGGATTTAGAGACACCGCTACTATCTGCAATGAATACGGTTTGTGTTACCTCACTCTGTTGCCTTTCTGTTTGTGTTCATATGTGTATACATTGTAAATGAGATATTTAATGTTGATATTGTGTCGGCAGGTCTGGCAGTAATCACAGTGATGTTAGTCACAACCTTGTTGATGTTTCTGATCATTAGTACCGTGTGGAAGAAACATGTTTTTCTAGCATTCCTTTTCGTAGTGATTTTTGGATTTGTGGAATTGTCCTATATCGATGCTTGCCTCGCTAAATTACACAAAGGAGGCTGGTTTCCCCTTGTTGTTTCTGCAGTAGTTTTGTCTCTGATGTCGATATGGCATTATGGGACTATCAAAAAACAGGCATTTGAGCTGGAGAACAAGGTCAGCTTGGACTGCCTCTTGAGGCTTGGACCATGCATGGGAATAGCAAGGGTTCCTGGAGTTTGCCTAGTTTACTCTCATGTTACCTCTGGTGTCCCGCCAATGTTCGCACATTTTGTCACCAACTTTCCTGCATTCCATCAGATTCTTATCTTTGTAACCATTCAGTCTTTGATTGTTCCAAAAGTTCCAGTCAGTGATCGTTTCCATGTTTCTAGGATTGGCCCACCAGAGCTGTTGATAAGTCTAAGTAATTATCTCCAAGTTGGATTTCCAGTAATTAAGTCCTATTGTATCTCTAATGTTAGCTGTAAAAATATATCCTAGAATCCCTGTAAACATGTGATTGTATCCGGATAGAAATAGCTTTCCATATAGTTATCCAAGAAGCCCGAAACTATAGGATCAGGAAAACAAAGCTTTGTAAAGTTGGTTATATATACTGTGCTTGTAACAGAGAAAGTAAGCTGAATAAGACAATTGAATCCCTTCACGTATTCTGCATATTTCTTTACTTGGTATCAGAGCTAGGTGTAGTATCAGCTCTATATCATCACAACACAAATCCTGAAACCTTATAAACTTTCCCTCCGTACCATGACTAGTGACAAAACCGAATCATCCTCCTCTGCACCAGTTATCCATGTTCAATCAGAGAATTCCAGTTTCTCAACTAATGTCATCCTTACCGAAAGCAACTATGATGTCTGGTCTCAAATCATGGAGATGCAGATTGCAGGGCGAGAGAAACTTGAATATCTTATGAGTAACACATCTCCAGAGACTACTGATCCATCCTATGCTAAATGGTATGCTGAGAATCAGAAGGTTAAAGGATGGTTGTTGACCTCTATGTCACCAGAGATTATGAAACGCTACCTTAGACTGCCTACTGCACATGGGATTTGGAATGCTCTTGCCAAAGCATTCTATGATGGGGCAGATGAATCACAATTATTTGCATTAAACCAACGTGCGTTCTCTACCAAACAGGTTGGTCGTCCTATTTCTACTTATTATGGTGATCTGATAGAAATCTTTCAAGAACTAGATCATCGTGATAAAATTGTCATGAACGACCCCGATGATGTAATTGCCTATAAAAAATCAATTGAGAGACTGCGGGTACATATATTTCTGAATGGACTCGATGAAGAGTTTGTACAAATTCATGGTGAGATCCTCAGGAGAGATTTTGTACTAGACCTTGAAGAAACGTATGCCTATGTTCGTCGTGATTCTATCAGACGAAACACACTGAATGGCGAACCTGGACACTCAGAACCATCTGTTATGGTAGCTCGTCGAATCAAATATCAACGACCAATGAACCTGAAACCAGAGCGAGCATCTGGCTCACTTAATCATAATCAATCAATTGGATCACAAAATCGCAGCTATGAAATAGGAGTTGTACGACCAGAGCACATATGTACTCATTGTGGTGAAACAGGACACACTAAACTACGATACTATGAATTGATTGGATATCCAGAATGGTGGGATTTTTCCAAAGCACCTCGTAAACGAAACTTAAAGACAAATCCTCATGCTTCAGTTGCTGTGGCGGAGCCCAATCATATGTCTGTCAATAATCCTGGGAAAGCCTCCTCTTCTATTGCTACTGCTGGGAATGCAGGTAAGGCTCTTCATACCTCCACTTCTGTTAGAAATAGTGAATGGATAATTGATTCAGGTGCCACAAATCATATGACCTTTAACAATAATTGTATCCAGTCCATAAAACCTTCAAATCAACAGATAGTATCCACAGCCGATGGTACCCTTTCTTCTGTGTTAGGAGAAGGCACAATCTCCCTTACAAAAAATTTGAATTTAGATTCGGTGCTTGTTGTCCCTTCTCTTAATCATAATTTATTATCTGTTGCTCAAATAACATGTGCTTTGAAATGTGTTGTGATTTTTTGGCCTAACCTTTGTATATTCAAGGATATTCAAACTCGGAAGACAATTGGTTATGGTACTAGGAGAGGGAAACTCTATTATCTAGATCTGATTCCGGCAAGCTCAACTCAGTTGGCCCAAGTGTTCTCAGCTAAAACATCTGATAAATATCAGAGTTCTGAAATCTGGTTGTGGCACAGGCGTTTAGGCCATGCATCTTTTGGATATTTACAGAAATTATTCCCACAGTTATTTTTGCAATTGATTGTTGCAGACTTTAAGTGTGATGTTTGTGAACTTGCTAAAAGTCATCGTGTTTCATTTCCTATTAGTATGAATAAAAGTCCTGCACCTTTTATAGTTATTCACTCTGATGTATGGGAGCCTGCAAATACTCCTTCTCTGAATGGATCACGTTGGTATATTTCGTTCATTGATGATCACACTCGTATGACTTGGATTTGTTTAATGAAATCAAAGAGTGAAGTGAGTTCTCTATTCCAGCAATTCCACAAAATGATAGCAACACAGTATCAATCTAACATTCAGGTTATCCGTACTGATAATGGGGGAGAGTTTATCAATCACAGCTTGAAACATTACTTGAATTCACATGGCATTGTTCATCAAAAAACTTGCCCTTACACCCCTCAACAAAATGGGGTAGCCGAACGCAAAAATCGTCACCTTCTTGAGGTTGTTCGTGCTTCCTTATTTGAAGCACACATGCCTACTAGTTACTGGGGAGAAGCTGTCACTGCTGGAGCCTACATCATCAACCGTGTACCTTCTAGTTCTCTGCAATTTCAAACTCCTTTTGAGGTTCTTCATCGCATTGTAAGTGCTCCCACTATGCCAAATTTATCTCCTAAAGTTTTTGGATGTGTAGCCTTTGTGCATCTTCACAAAGGCTGAAGAACTAAGTTGGAACCCCGGGCACTTCGATGTGTGTTTGTTGGCTATACAGATGTTGATTGGGCTGGGTCGATTCAAGATCGACGTTTTACATCAGGTTATTTCACGTTTGTAGGAGGAAACTTGGTTACATGGCGAAGTAAAAAACAAGAGGTAGTTGCTAGATCCAATGCTAAAGCTGAATATAGAGGAATGGCTAAAGCTATATGCGAATTGTTGTGGATTAGAAATCTGATGCTAGATTTACAGATCAAGCCAGTCAACCCTATGAAGTTATATTGTGATAACAAGGTAGCATGTGATATTGCTCATAATCCTGTCCAACATGATCGCACTAAACATGTTGAAGTTGATATGCATTTTATCAAAGAGAAACTGGAAGAAAAATTAATTGAAGTTCCTTATGTTCGATCCCAAGACCAGCTTGCTGATGTGCTAACCAAGGCACTGTCAAACCAAACGTTTAATGACTGTCTCAACAAACTAGGAATGAGTGACATCTACGCACCAACTTGAGGGGGAGTGTTGATAAGTTTAAGTAATTATCTCCAAGTTGGATTTCCAGTAATTAAATCCTATTGTATCTCTGATATTAGCTGTAAAAATATATCCTAGAATCCCTGTAAACATGTGATTGTATCCGGATAGAAATAGCTTTCCATATAGTTATCCAAGAAGCCCGAAACTATAGGATCAGGAAAACAAAGCTTTGTAAAGTTGGTTATATATACTGTGCTTGTAACAGAGAAAGTAAGCTGAATAAGACACTTGAATCCCTTCACGTATTCTGCATATTTCTTTACTAAAGCTCCCTCTATTCCGGTGCGTTGCGAGGTAGACTGTCTAAATCCTTCTACACAGCTCGTGCCTCATTGATAGCGAGTCCTTGACTCTTCTCTCTCTCATTACTGCTAGGTATGGATACAAGGACATCAGGGACAGCTATGCCTTTGAAACCCAACTGATTGAAAAGATATCAGAGTTCTTGAAACGTGATTTGAGTGGCGAACAAATGGTAGTGATAGAGCAGTCTTTACATGGTGCGAAAACACGGAGAAGTAGAGAATTGCGGTTCCAATGTCAAGAAGCAAGTGAAGATGTAAATGAACTCATGGAGGCAGAGGAAGCTGGTGTGGTTTACATGATAGGACATACTTGTGTCATATCCAACGAGGCATCATGTATACTGAAGAAGTTTGTCATTAACGTTGTGTACGGATTCCTTAGACGTAATAGCCGGAGCCCTGCAGCTTCACTTGGGATCCCACACGCTGCATTGATTGAAGTTGGTAGGGTTTATCGTGTATAAATGATGATAATGACTAATTGAGAGCGTTCAAGCAGGTCTGAAAATTGTAAACATAATTTTTACCAACTGTATCTTGTGTATAAGGTGTTAGGCCAATTTTACAGGGTGGAGGTTGTCACAAATGTTATATATAGAAGAAGCTTGAATAATGAAAATAGCTGTGGCAATAAAGACTTGTATATATGTGCAGAAAAAGAAAAGAATGGCTCGTATAAGAATAAAAATTGAGTTCTTGTTTGCAGAGAAAATTCTGCTCATTCAAGAGTTGGTCAAAACCAACACGCTTATGACTTGCCTCACATTAACGTTGAAAACTCAAACCTCTAGGATATTTCAGAAGCTCTAGAAGTAATCGAGAAAGCGAGAGAATAGTCTGATAATTAAGAGGTGTGTTATTACAGTTCCAATTGTAAGCTGCCTGTGAGAAATGAAATTCTCATTAATCCTCGTATCCCTGGATGCACAGCTTGATTTCAACTGCACTAGAGAGATGGACAGTCTCCATGACGAAACATGATCCAAGGATACCATCTAGCCATGAAAAGGAACAGGAAAGGTACTAGATGCAGAACCTATCTGCTGAAGACAGTTGCTGGAAAACAAATTTTTTGTTCTTTTTCAACATCAGCTTTACTATAAACATAAGTTTATCATCAGAAGGTTTAGTGGCCATGTTCATCAAGAAGAAATTAAATCCAACTACTGTAGAAACTTTGTTGCAGCATAAATCCATCAACAGACATGAAGGTCATGCATTAGAGAACCACCTTTCAACAATTTCCAGCAGCATTTTGTTTTGCACCAAACCCCTCTTCTATATGATTCAGTAATGATAGGACCAACAATCCATCATTATTCATTCATATAGCTCATCCAATCCTTCTCCAGGCTTACATAACATTTGGACAAAGTGTTTTCATTTCGTATTCGACAAACTGTCAGAATAATATGGTGGACTTCGTGCTGGCCTTGACTGATTAAACGGCAAGCTAGGTGGTTAATCTTTTATTTTATTTTATTTAACATTCAAAGTATTTTCAGACCAACTTTTTGTGCAATGAGATCAATCTCTTTTCTGTTAGCACTTTATCCATGTTTTTATGAGAAATGTTTTTTCCATAGTCTTCCTTGGATTTCAAATCCCAATGAAAAGCTAACGTGGAAAGCAAAATTTAAAACTCCAACTAACACCTACGAGACAAGGTGGTGGATATCTTTCAACCAATTTCTATCCAAACATTTTCAATCATTAATAGAACAACCTAATTTTTTACCCGTACGTTATGGATCGGTTTTTTTTCAATTTAAAAACAAAATTTGTAAAGACATTAGAAAGAATAAAACGTGATGCATGCTAGCCAAAATATTATTAAAATATTTAAATAGTAACACATTGAATGGTATATTTTTGTAGAAAAATAAAAAATTAATGGCATATCAGATTAAACCGAGCTAACTATTGTTAACCTACAAGACCCGTAATCTGAGATATAAGATCACGATAAAATCATGAAACATATACTTAAAAAAATTAGAAAATTCAATTATAATGAACCAAATACTGAAGGTCAAAATAGTTTTCAAAAATTCTAAAACAATCAGGGTCCATTTTTAAATTATTTGTTGATCCCTTGTGTGTTTTTTCAGCAATTTCATTTAATATTGAGCTATAGATTTATATTGTAAGATACAAACTCGATATTAAAAAATATCTGATTTTCTTCGAAGTTTAAAAAAATCAAAAAATATGTTTTATTTGTGTGTATATAGCTAAATTCTAAAATTTTCATGCATGTTTTTTTATGAAAAATAAAAATTGTATTTTTATCATATTTTGAAGAATATAAAAATCAGTCAATGGGTATCATAATCAGTTTATGATTATCCATTAGAACTTGAGTTATATTTCAAAAATATATAAAAAAACTTATTTTGTTTCTATTAATGTCTAGGATTATAAACTTTTATATAAGATATATTCCTGGTATTAAATAAAAAGACAGTTTCTTTTACTTTTATGTTTTGTCATTAGAACGATTCGACTTTAACTTGATAAGATAAGGATCTCTTTACCGAGAAGAACTTTTCTTAAATTTTAAACAAATCAACAATTAGAAAACACAACAATACTTTAGTTTATTTCAGACAAACAAACAATGTAACTTATCTTAAGTAAGGTGTACTAGAGGTGATACGTCCTCCCTATATACAACAGTCCATTTATTTAGACTCTGAGAACAATTAGAGTTCCTAGTAACCAAAATACTAGGTGGCAACTCCATCTCTTTTTTTAGTAATAAGAAACAAGAATTTTGTATTCTTTCCATATCACCAGAAAAGATCCCGACCCTGGAGGACAATCGTCGTGATGTCACTCACGTGCGACAGAATAACAACTCTACTAGTAAAGCATGTGGACAAAGCTTTATTTTCTTATCTGAGTGTTTTGTTTTACATTATCTGATCTGTATTTATTTTCAACATGCCACTTGTAAAAATTTGTTTATATGCTTTAATTTTTATACAAATTGTTCATGCATTGTATAATTAATCCTTCATGCATCGCTTGTTTTGAGAGCACACACAAGTTTTTAGGTTAGGTGAGGGGATAACAGTTTGCCCTATAACTATTGGTCAGAGTTCAGATACATGAAACACTCTACTCATATCTGAGTGTCTGCTTGGCTAAGGTGGGTATACGTGATTTAATCATTCCTTGCAGCGCTTCCATGCTGTCTTTACGAAGAACATCACTAGAAAGATCTAAGATCCTTTTTTAGATCAGGTAGAAAACCTATTCATATTTACTTAATGACTAAAACCTGCCTATAGCTGAATACTCCCAAATATTTGATTCGCTCAAAAGGGCTAATCTACACCCGATATACATTCTCATAAGCATTGATACGGAAACATGTTTTTAGTTTTAATTGTCATCATCACAGGAGTGAAATACAGTTCCTCATTTAAAGCAAATTTATAACACAAGATCTAAAAAGAAGCTAATGGAGAACGAATAATATTGTGCACGCTTGGAAGCTGAACATTAGAAGCAAATGGAGAGCCTTGAGGGAGACGTGACAAGGCTAACTAGCCTACTTGAGCGAGCATTAAGGACAAGGTTTATGGAAGCTCCAGTTACCCCAACAGTAGTAACCCCTTATCCAACAACTATGACTTCCTTTCAATAAAATTTGGGCCTCAATGGAATAGTTACGGGAAACTAGTTCATGAGCCTCTCATGCATCCCATATGTTTCCCCCATTAGGCTACCTCCTATGGTAGGTTTAACTAGAGAAAAAGCTCTGAAAGAGAATCTTGTAGACAAGGCTTATGAAAAATGGACAGAATTAGAAGAATAAATAAAGGTAATTGAGAGGTCTAGTATATGACCAAGTGAAAACAACCAGAATGTGATTAGTGCCAAATATTTAGGATGTTTGTTCAGGTTTGCTTAGTTTTTATAAATGTTTTCAATTTCACCTCTTATGATTTTTTTAATCTTTAAGATTTAGTCATTATTGTTTTAATTGATATTTATTTTATATAGTAAATTGCATCCTCATTGGGTTTTTTCTATCAAATTTAATCCTTATTTTTTTAGCAGGTTTTTTATTAATATTTTTCTATCAATCTCATCCTTTGAAATTAAATTAGTTAAAAATTATGCTTAGTGATTGAATTCAGGTAAAAAATGTCACGAGATGTGACTTTTAAGGATTAGACCAGGTTTAAAAGGTTTGTCGGGTTTCCTGTTTTTTCCTTTTCTCTATATTAATGTTTTCTTTTCTTTTTTTTAGTTTGATTACATTGGGTTAGCCCTCATTTGGATTTTTCCTGTCATATTTTAGCCCTTTTATTTTTTTTCATCTTTTTTGCAAGATTTTTTATTAATTTTTTTTCAACAATTGCATCCTTCAAAACTAAATTAGATAATATTTAAGTTTCTTGATTGAATTAGAATCAATGATTTAACAAGTTGAAGTTTTTTAGATTAGATCAAGTTGAGGAGGTTCGTCTGGTGTGCTTGATCCCCCCCCTCCCCCCGACCTTTTAAGCCGATGTTTCCTTCAGTTAGGTTAGCATTTAGTAGTTTGATAATCCGAATAAATTTAGATGTGGTTTTTTTATTTAATTTATTTGTTGTTATTTTTATATTACTTAAATTGTCAATTTAACTAATATCTTGAGATTTAAATTTTTTTAACCTATCATTTTTTTATACTAAAAAAAAATAAATTTGTTGTGCCCGCGACCACGTTCGCGAGGTATCGAAGTGACAACTATTACAAAACTATATTTCGTGTCTAATTCAATATTCTAGCTGGCCCTCTATAAATTATATGATATCCTGCAGAGATAGAGAGATTTCTCGAATTGGAATTCATAATTGTGAATGCTATTTCAACCCTCAACTGTGCCCGATATGACACTAATGTCTGTAATCTCTTTCTTCAACATTAATTGCCTCCATTAAATATCTATCCAGCATGGTGGCATGTATCAGTTTACTTCAAGATTTATTGAATTGAACTTATATCTTTTAGCCATTATTTAGAATTTTGAATGCACAGGCCACAGGTCACAATTAATGATTTATGTCGGCTATATATAGTGTTTTCTTTGGCATTATGATAGTTTGTGCTTTAGGTAATTTTTACTTTTCAAAGTGTTTTTTTTTAAAAAAATTAAATGATTTAAAATTTTTTTTAAATAGAAAAATATCATATTAATATTTTTAATTAAAAAATATTTTTTAAAAAATATCATGCAATACATTAATAAACACGTAAATAGATCTGCTAATTTCTTATAGGAGCACTAAACTAGAAATATCATATCCTAGCTATTTTACTTGCACGCCGTAGCGGGTTGTAAATTTTTCTTTTAAAAAATTCTAGCTATGCAAGCTATTTTCTAATAAAAATCAAAGCATAATTCAAAAAGCTCAAGCAAGTATATAATCAAATAAATTGATGATAATTTATGTAAATAAAAAATCATTAACAATAACAAAAAAAAACTAGAAAAATTGAGAGAAATATGTAGGTCCAAGTATTTAATATCGCAATATGAATCATTTACTTGATTGTGTATAATGAATTTATTTATGAAAATCAATATGTAACATAAATCAAAACTTTCATTTTAAATTTCTCTCATCATATGGAACTGTTTAGTACAAAAATCAATCATTTGGATGGCTAGAATTGTTTTGGAGTTGGTTGAGTGTGTGCCATTTGATCAAAGGATCCAATTGCAACCTAGTTGCCCGGCTCAAAACCTGATTTGGTTAAGAAAAAATCGTGTTGGAGTTAGTTGATTATGTGTCATTGCCATTTCAACCCATATTTAACTCAATTAGGCTCAAATATGAAATAACAAAATGTTAAAAGAAAAATTCACAAAAAAAAAAAAATTACAGAGCGAAACAAAATGACGACACCATATTACATTGTCCCCCACCATCCTAGTTTAACTTGCTAAATACACAAGCAGATTCATGACATGATCTGAGCTAAATTAGACTAGTTGTCTTTTCCATTATCTTTCCTTTCTCTTTGATTTGGCCTTTTGGGTGGAATGAAATTTGGGATCAATCAATATAGCCATAAAATTATCAGGACCCAATAAAAATTCCAACAGTCATTAGAGAAAGACCAAATTAAAAAAAAAAAAAATCGTTTTCATTCCATTTCCCTTTTTCTTCATAGTCTGCATTGGGCTGGAAGGAGATGAAGCTAGGGAACAAACTAAAGAGTTATAAAAGAGTTGGATACCAAATAAAAAGAATTGAATAGTTATAAAAAAAAATTAAATCAATCACAAAGTACCAGTGACTAAATAAAAATAATAATGAGAGGCTGAATTAAAAAAAAAAATTTGCTGGTACATTCAAAACACATGCCAACATGTAAGGAAATCAATTTTTTTAGATTAATTTTATATGTATGCTGATTAATTTTATGAGCTTTAAAATTAATATTTATATAAATTCTGAGTAATAATTTCGAGATTACTTGAACTCACTCGTTAGAAAAACCTTCTTATTTGGATGACGTGTAGGTTTTTTTTTACCTGAGATCGCTCTTGTTGGAATTGTCTTATCAATCCCTCCATTACACGACAATGTTGTCAGAGAAGACATGACGCTCCCTCTTTATCTTCCTTGCTTTTCGTGTAAAACGAAAATTAGTGGCGAGAGTCGCAATGATATATCTGCCAAAATTAGTTTTTTTAAAAAAAAAAATTGTTGAGAGTGGCGAGACTAATAAATTTTAGGGACCGGACATAAACCGAACTGAATTTAAGGTGGGAACCCAAAATAAATGCAAAGGCTTTTGTGGAGCCATTTGTAGCAGAAAAGAAATAAATAAGGCACTGGTGGGTCTGTGGTCTAACCACACACCACTTACATCCACATGAATCGTGGCACTAGAGATTATATTACCTGAACATCCACCACTATAAACGAACATGACAAAAGACACATTTTTCATTCATTTCAGCAGTCGAATTCCTCTCATATTTTTCTCTTTCTCTTGAAGCAATGTATTATCTAACATTGGTGGCTTATTACATATATTTCAATTCATCCAAGGTTTTTTATTTTCTCTCTCTACTTATCTTGGCTTTGCTTTACATGTTTGTACTCAAGCGAAGTGTGGGAGATACACAAAAATTTGCGGCTTGGGTTTGTATTCAAGAGGCAAGCGAAGTGTGGGAGATACACAAAAATTTGCGGCTTGGGTTTGTATTCAAGAGGCCAGGGATCTGTTTTGTTTGCAATTTGAAGAGAGTTCAACTATTTCTGCTGCTCGTCATCACTCAAATGTGTCCTGTTATAGGGTTTCAGTGCTGTCTGGGCTTATTGCATGATTCCAGTCATCGTTTGCCTCTCAAATTTCTGGCTGCTTGCTGTAGTTTCATTGCCCTGTAATAACTAATCCTAGGCAAGCGAGCAAATTTTATATTTCATGTTCTAATCCAACTTATATTGAATAGTCTGTTGTAATATATTATTAAAATAGTATGTTAGACTGAGCTATCAAGGGAAATTGAGCTGAGAAAGATTGCAGGGATACATTACAGGGATTTCATGTGATTGGGAAAGATGGTAGGGATCACATTACATTATTTAGAAGATATTAGATAGAACGCAGCTCTATGGTACTATCTAATTTTTTCACCATAAAAAATATATCAAAATGATGTAAATATTTAAAAAAAACAATCTTAGATTCTGGTAATTACTTAAATGAGCTTAATAAACTCAGTTAATTTAATACCATGATTAAAAAATAAGATATCGACAATAAATAAAGCAGAAAAACAACAACAATTCATGCAAAAGATGAATATTTGCAATATTATGAAAATATATCTTTACAATATTCCTAAAACGTCTCAATAATCTTATTTGTTAATAAAGTAAAAATTAAATTGAAATGAAATGATTGCATAGAAAAAAAAATATGAATCTCAATTACCAGCAAATAAAAATGACGAATGACAAAATTATAAAAACAAAAGATAAATTAAAAAAAATATGAATCTCAATTCTCTGCAAATAAAAATGACGAATGACAAAATAAAAAAATTACAAAAACAAAAAATAAATTGATTGAGTATGTGAGTTTGTCTAGGCTATTACATAGGTGAATATAATTTTTTATGATCTAACTTTAGCAAAAATCAAACCAAATCTGTAACATAGTCATTGGACCGAGATAACTCCTTAGAAAACAGACTGAATATAATCACGAAGCTCAATTCTAAAACCAACCTAATATTAAAAATCCAAATATAAAAGTAATGAAAAAATATAGGTATGAGTCAAATCTGGTGAACCTGCTGAATCTATGACCTAAGGCATGATATTGAAATAACTCTATAAAAAAGGTAAAAAAAACAAAGAATATCAATTTCTAACGAACTCAATAATGATGAAAGAAATTAAAAAAAAAATAAAATGACCAAAGTTAATCCGGTCCAACCTTCTAAACTTGTGATAAGAATCATGCAGCTGAATCATAACATAAAAGGCAAACAAAAAAAATAAAATGTAAAATTCTCAACCAACCAAAATAATTAGGGATAAATCTGAAAAAATAAATTAAAAAAGGGATAGAAGAGAAAAAAAATGTAGATTTGAAAATAATAAGAACCGAATTTCACATAAAAAAATTATAAGGGATGAAAGAAAAAAATAATTTCAATTAAGAAAATGATAAGAAAACTAAAAATAATAATCAAAAGAATGATGATCAAATTTGATATAAATATCAAATGTTAACGGATGGTATTAAAAAAATAATATAAAGGATTCAAAACTAAATACATTACAATTAAAAGAATAGGATCAAATATAATATAAAAATCAAATGTGAATGGATAAAAGTTTTTTAAAAAATTAACTCAATAAATGACTTAAGACCAATACATTGCAATGGAAAAAAAATGAGGATCTAATTTGAATCAACAAAAAAATAACCAGACTTCTTTGCTTTTTTTTTTTTTTTTTGCAACGGCCAACATGTTATTTCTAGGAGGGGAGAGAAGAAAGAAGGAGGGAAGAAAAAACACGTTATTGGAGCTCAACCGCCAGTCTGATCACCGCACGCTCCTCACTACCTTGTCTCACTACTGTAACAAGGGCAGTGAGATGCATCAAAAATCGTTTTGAACGCTGACTTTTAGAGTTTTTTTGGGTCCACAAACGCCACTTGAAAGGCGCAGGCAGCACTTGCTAGCTACCACGACAACCACTTTTGAATTTAAATATATTTTTATATATTTTAAAAGACCTAATTCTCTTGACTCCACATGAGAATAAGAAAAAAAATCATAACAAAATAACTAAAATATCATTACATTCATAGCTAAGAAATATTATTTTTTAAAGGCATTTAAGTGATTTCATTTGACAAAAATAAATTTGAAAAACCCAAAAAGCCCCTTGATCCAACGAACAAGTTTTTTTTCATTCAACAGTGATTAAGTAATTACAATATGAAAAAAAAAGATGTGAGAATATCGATTAACCCTTCCTTTTCTATAATGACTAAAGAATTATATAAAAAAGATTTTCCTACCCCTAAACCCAAGCTTTGTGAGCTTGTCAAAAGTGAAACATATTTTCTCAAGTAAAAGTTTTTTGAACTTGAAATTTGCATAGATACACACTATCTTGTGCTTAATTTTTATCAAATAAATAAGGATTGTGATACTCAAACTCGTGACTGTTTGGTCATTAAAGGTCTGATATCATATTAAAGAACCAATTCAACTCAAAAGATTAAGCTGTTATGTGAAATCTCAAAATATAATTTATATTATTTTCTAACAATTCTACGATAAGATTTCAATATATTTGAAGTTTGAGAGGGTTACACTGAATGCAATTGTAATTTGCTTGTTTGAGTAGTTGATTGTTGTTGTTTACAACTTTATTTTCATTTTCCTCGTAGCTTTTATATTCTCATGCTTTTCAAAAAAAATTATTTTTGTATTTTAAATTTATTTTTTAAATATTTTTGAATCATTTTAATATTAAAAATAAACTTTATAAAATGATTTTTAATAAAAATAATATTTTAAAAAATAACCATTAATTTCAAACAGTCTCGTGTTCTCTTGCCCATGTACACGATGAATCTTCGGATGGACATGTTCTCTCCCAATCGTGCACTTTCCAAAGTCCAAGCAGGAGCTACT
>Ga0325411_1001299_pt1 | contig 27729 bp, 14 predicted proteins | sample PopdelMetagenome_13_FD_206181 | JGI IMG/M metagenome (GOLD analysis project Ga0325411, IMG submission 206181) | Populus deltoides microbial communities from Bellville, Georgia, United States - Xylem-PdIQD-R4 | ecosystem: Host-associated > Plants > Phyllosphere > Stem > Wood/Secondary xylem...
TTTTTTTATGATTAATAATTTATTTATGTATATATTTTAATTTATTTAATTAAATAAAATAAAATTTTTAACTTCCATATAAAAAAAAGCTTGGTTGTTCATTTTTTATTTTTGGAAGAAAAAAATACATGACCCGCAGCGGAGTGCGGGTCAAAGTGATTAATGAAAGTTCGAGGCGTCCTCTCGGCTTTCCTGATACCACAGATCTCTCCTCTCTCTGTGGACAAATGGATTTCCAAATACCCAGCGTTTTGCATCTGTTCGTCATCTTCTCTCTTGTCTTCTCATTAGCTAAGGTACACGCCTCTCTATCTTCGTATATTTCTCAACACACATATCTTCAAACCAATCTATGCTCGATATGATCTGCTAATTTGTTACCGTTTGATTGATTTGATTAACCTGTCCCTTCCAGGCCGAGACTGCTGGCTCGGTTTTTTTCATCGATAGCCAGACTCGTCAATATCTGCGCACTCCATCACCAAAAGATGTCGTCCAGGTTTTTGCCATTTCAACGCTTAAGTAATACGCTTCTTCAATTCAAGCTGACCGATGCAGAATTTTGATGTGTAATTTATTGGATTTTATCGGTTAATAGAAATCCTAGGGAAGTTACTCAGTGTCCGTAGCTGTTACCTGAGATGATTTAAATTGGCATTAGAAATTTCTCAATTGAACTAAAAAAATCGCAACGATGAGTGTTTAAACTGCATTTCAATTTGCACAATTATACTAGTCATGATATCTTAAGGTGAGTCGATCAATCACCTTTCACACATCTGTTGTGTTTCGTTGATGGTCTACTTCAAGGTTGAGCAATGATTTTGTTACTGCTTCTATTCACCAAGTACGAGCGCCTGTTGGAATGATTAAATCTCTGCTTTTACAGTCCATGTCACTTCGAGAAGTTGGTGCTGCTGTGTCGGTCTTGCTTGGTTTTGCGCCATCAGATGCTCTTTCAGCTGCTAGTTCATCGAAGGTCATTTGGAATAATATGTAGTGCAGACTTAAATTTTTATAGTTACAATTTTGTCCTGTCGAAATTGTTGGTTTTGATAAATTCTGTATTCGCTTCTGCAGTTGAACGAGGTTCTCATGCCTACTCCATTTAACAGGCCTCGAGCTGTTTTCATGCTGGAAGTCACTGGAGGCGAGGGTCTCTTGGCTTGCTGTTGACTTGTTTTCTTTTGTTGACTTGATATTTAAGTGAATGATTTTGACACGCAGAAATCCCATCTGTGGCTGAACAAGCAAATGCCATGTTCAATGGTGCCTTCAAGAGCAAGATTGTTCTTGGTTCAGATAAGGCTGGCATTCAACTTCCAGGTACTTATGCTCTGTATGCTTTGAAGAATATGAAGATTTGTTTCATTATTATGACTATTTATTTTACGAGGTTCGTTTCAGGTGAAGAGGTTTCAGTGGTTTCTCTAGATGAAGAGTTGGCAGACTTCACTGACAAGGAAATTAGTGATTTTGTAAGCCCTGACTTTGATTTACCCCCAGTTATTTCTTTTTTTCCTGTGTTATTGATCTCTTCTTAGTCAATGATCATTTGGCTTGAATGTGTGACTTTGGCATCATGTGTTTGTTTAGGCATCTTGGTTGGGTGGATCATATGTTGTTGATCCCTTGGAAGCATGGAATGGAGAGTTAGCGATCCCACTGGCTAGTGGTGCCACTACAAGTTTTCATATGTCTAAGGTCTTTTATTATTATTTATAACCTTTTTTATTTTAAATTGAACCATTCATTTTATAAATTTCGAATTTTTATTAGAAGGTTGGATTTTGATTGTTTGCAGAAAGCAAACAGGGAGTTTATAGCAAGTCTTCTAGCTCTGTACCGCAATAGTAGAAGAGCAGTAGAGATGCATGAAGATTTGTCGCAGAGCACTCAACCACCTGCAGAGTTATTGAAGGGCTGTTTTGATGGTCTTAAGGTGACGATATCCATTTTTATTTCTTACATAATATTTTTTGTGTATCGTCTACTTCAGCATAGAATTTATGTAGTAGGGAAGGAGAAAAATAAAAACTCCTGGTGTATTGGTCCTTGACTCATCAAATTGGGACTCACCTTGATAACTACCCATGGATCCCACATTTATGTGAGCGGGGGAGTGATCGTGAGTATCTAATAATCTCTCGTAGGAAAGAGCATATAAAGTCTCTGAATACAAACAAACAGCTTCTAATTTTGGTTCATGGTTTTTCTTTTTTTTCAATTTTTATTTTGACAACGATGGTGTTTATTGCAATGAACTTTAGGAAACAATAGCACAACGATCATCTTATTTAACTGGTGTGTGAATTTGTGGAAAAAGGAAGCAATGGTGGAATTGTGAAGTGAGCCTGCTAATTCTTGAGGTTGAGAGAAAAATCAATACTTCCTTTTGGGTTGGCTTCACCCTTTGGTTCTAGAGGGTTTTCTGATAGAATCCTATATAGTGATTTGGGTGATATATAATGATCTTGATTGCATCCTTTCGAGTGTTTGTGAGTTGTCGATTTTCACCGATTCATTTCTTCATTTAATGAAATCATATAGTTATAAAATTGATTGTTTCTGTCATGGTTTATCATTTATTCAGTATTCGTACATTTTTTTTTGCGCCACATCTTCCAAGTTCAGAATGCAAAATGTTTCTGTTATTTTCTGCCCCAATCTTTCAAGAGAATATCCCAACTAGAAAGCGGTTAGCTCATGACTTATTTTATTTCACATCACAGGCTTTGGGTGAGCAATATGGACCCGAGGGTGCTAAACTGAAAGGGCTGGAGCTATTACTTACTACATTGTCCAAGATGTTTGATTCATTGCACACAGCTTACAAAGGTTGGTTTTTTGGGTTTTTGGGAAATCACCAACACAATCTTAAGCTGTAATGTTGTAGTTTTCATGTAAATGATGGGTGAAAGGAGTAGTGACCTGGTGTTTTTTTATAGTGCTTCCAATCATTTACCCAATTGTAGATGTCTTATTTTGGTTATATCAATGTCAAGGTCTTTAAATCGACAAAAAAGTAGAATTTAAGCTAGCTTTGTGGGTCTCTTGTAAATGTTTCTGCCCTATATTTGTGATGAAATTTTGCGTTCTTTTTTTTTCCATTAGCAATTGCTGTTCCTTAGCATATTGCTGTACCTGAAAATTATGGTTGTATTACAATAACCAATGATAATTGGGCAGGTCAAATTGCCGGAGTAATCTTTTTTAACACCGCACCTGCATCAGAATCAGAAACAGTGCTGGATGTCGTGCTGACTTCCCAGCCATTTGCACGTTGGTTGGAAGAAACAAAAACACCTAGCAATGGAACCATTGCAGAAGTGGCCTTGGTTAGAATGACCCTTGCTTGGATAACTGGAATTGTTCTTATCATTGCTACTCTTTTGGGGGTAAGATTATCTAACAACAAAAACCGTTCTCCTTTTTTTTTCCCTCTAATTAATTTAGGAAAACTGCAAATGGAGCTAATTAACATCTCTAATGTGCTATTGTTCCCTATTCCCTACCCCTTTTTTTCTTTATCCATATTTTTTTGTAAGCAGAAAAAAAAGCTTGATTGCTTACTGGTAAAATAATGAGATGCATTGCATGTGACTTGTAGGTTTGGAGAAGGAAAAGGAAGGGGGTGGGTTGAATAACTATCCTATCCTTGAACCTTTTTATAGTATAATCTAGACAAATGATCCATGTTTGTTGTGACATTGCCGAGCTTAGGACTAAGATTCTGCACAGGGTGCCTGATTCACAGCTCTTACAAGTTTTGTTGATAGAACAGCTATTCATCGTGTGAGATTAAACCTGGACAAGCTAGCAAAGAAAAGAATTATCCATGCCAATTTAAAACCGGCAGATTTTATTTTTTTTTCAATTTCATTACTCAAATTCCTTTGCTAAATCCTGTCTTCACAATTGAGCTTCAATTAATCCCTTCACGTAACAAGGAATACCTTTAAACATGATAGCTTATATGAATCTCTTAAATCAATATATTTCATAGGCATACCCTTCAAAACTAGGGTTTCAGACAAGCTTAATGGAAGGTTAACTTTCTATACTCTCTTTTTGGATGAGATGACAGTAGAATACACATCTTAATTTGTAAATTCTGCAGTAAATTCTGCAGTTTTTTTTTTTTTTTTAAATTATCAGTGTTTGCATCTCAGAACAACTTGGTTGAGATTTCAGACCATACCGGGGACTCTTTTAACTTTTTTCTAGAAGTTCAATTCATTTTTGCTGCAATATAAAAACAATTTCTTGGTTAATCTTCTCATTGCCGCAGATCTACTATCTCCTCAATATGCCAATCACAAGGGACACCCTTCTCTACTCCAACGTCAAGCTTGACTAAGCTGAAAGGAGTCCGGTAGATCTTTTTACTGCCGCAGGGTAACATCGAGCCCACATTCAATGGGTTATTTGTAGATCTCTTGTCGTAAACCTATTCGTTGGTTGTTCTGTTGTCTTGAAGAGGTTGCTCTAGCGAATCAGATGCTTGCTTTCTAGGCGTCATTAGCTACATTGATCAAGGGACAAGGCTTACAAGAAAACCTGTTGGTTGATGCAAACTCCTTTCGTATACAGTAGTAGGACAGTAACCTTTTTGGGGAGACAAAATGTGGAACAACAATCATTAAGCATTCTTATTTATTTATTTATTTTTCGTTGGTGAAGTTGTTTCTCATAGTGTGCATGCATGTTTTTGTTGAATAAGAGGATGCTGGCATGGAAAAAAAAACTTTCATGGTTTAGGTTTAGGAGCTGTAAATTGCGATTTGGTGTTTATAAAAAAAAATTATTTAAAATTATTATTTTTTTCGTGCTAATGTAAAAAAGTAATTTTTAAAATTATTTTCATTGTTTAGGGTAGTTTGAAATTGTGTCGTTTCTAAAGAAATTAATTTTAAAAAAAATATTATTTTAGTATCATTTTAAATGAAAAACATTTAGTATTATATTTATTTTAGTATCATGTTGCTTTTTGTTGTTTTACTTCTTTTCCTAGTTTATTTTACGTTTTAATTGTTTTTCAAACTTAGCTTTAGATTTTTCAGTTGTGTTGGTTTTTATTTTTTTATAAACGGTTGATGTATTGTTTTTATTTTTGTTAATTATTGAATTACAAACTCCTAAAAAAAAAGTATTGAAGTTTTGTATGCCTCGCTCTCCATTGCTTAAAACTGTAACCTTCAAATTTAGAAATTTTAATTTTTTATTTAAAATTAATTTTTTTTATTTTTTTTCATGCTAATGTAAAAAAGTAATTTTTAAAAAACTTTCATAGTTTAGGAGTAGTTCGAAATATGTATTTATATTTAAAATTAAAATTTTTTTATTTTTTATCGTATTAATATAAAAAATTAAAATTTTAAAATATTATTTTAAAATATTTTTAAATAAAAAAAATTGATATTATATTTCTAAGTAATCCTTTGATCATGGTAACTTTGACGCCAAGATGAAATAAAACTCAACTCGGATAAAGTGATGGAAAGACTGATGGGTTACTGACCGAGCTTAACAATTACGATTGTTTTAGCAATACTGTAAATATTATGTTTCAGAGTCTGAAGAATTTGTAATGGGCTTGGGGCTTGAGGCCCAAGTTGATAGGAAACAATGTTCCTAATTCCCAGACAGAAAATATAAAAGCCGAGAAAGTGTAAACTGTAAATAAAAAAAGATATTATTTTTATCTTCCCGCCAGCCAGCTGTTGTTATTCTGATTCAATCGTGTGGTTCAAAGTTCAAACTCTGAAGAAGCAGCAAAAAAATCTTCTTTGCAGTCCGGCTTCTTCTTTCTCTCCCTTCCATTTTATTTTATTTTATATCCCAAAAATCTAATAATAATGATGATGAGAATGTCTTCTTCTAGTTTTCCCCTCTCTCTAAATCCTAAACCTTTTCATCCCCACAAGCAATCTCACAGCACACTCTCTCCACTCCAATTCTCCAAACACACAACAGTACTACCACTCTCGCGCTCTACTCCTTCGAAACCTCATTATATCTGCTTCTCTTCTAATCCAGACCGAGAGGAATCCCTGTGGCTCCGAGAGGAACAGCGGTGGCTACGTGAAGAGGAAAGGTGGCTCCGTGAAGAGAAGCGTTGGAGCCGCGACAGAGAATCGCTCCTCGCTCAAATACAATCCTTAAAGCTTCAAATCGAAGCACTAGAGAATCGGATCTCAGTCCTTCAAGGAGGAGAGGATACGGTAGCTAAAGTAGGGTTGTTACTGCAGGTTTTGAAAGACAATAATAATAACAATTTGATTGCAGAGAGTGGGTCCAGTGCGAGACCTCTTGTGTTGGAGGAGAATGTGGTGGAAGAACAGAAGGAAGTGATTGATAGGGTTTTGGAGGAGAAGAAGGAGAAGGAGAGGAAAACCCTAAGGAAAGGAAGCGAAGGAGAACAAGTAAAAGAGATGCAGGTCTGACTCTACTCTCTATTTTACTAACTAAATTTCATTTCTTCTTTTATTATGATTATTATTAGGCTTGGAGAACAATGTGTACTACTTGAATTGTTTATCAAATACATGATATGAGTGCTGCTTTTTACATATATATTTTTTTCTTTTAATATTTGTTGTAGTGGTGATATTCGAAGCTTGTGTGTTGTATTTTGATATATTTCCTACCTTTTTCTGATTGTTACAGGACGCTTTGCAAAAATTGGGATTTTACTCAGGGGAGGAAGATATGGAATATTCTAGCTTCTCAAGTGGGACTGAACGTGCTGTGAGGACCTGGCAAGTAAGTTTTTAGATTTCCATCTTGTGTTACCTCAAAATGGACAGAAATAAATGTCACGCGGGTTGATTATATCATTCCCTCGTACATGGAAAATGTACATACATGCATATGCACATGCCGTTTTCTCTAAAATCCTGGTAGTCTCTTAGCTTGTGGCTAATAGTTTAAGTGGATAGTTCGATTGATCAGTTTTTAATAGATAACATATGATCTTGCTTGACAGGCATCTTTAGGTGCCTCTGAAGATGGAATAATGACTACAGAGCTCCTCAAAAGGTTATATATGGAGCAACATATTGATGCTCGGATGCCAAGTATTAGCGAAACTCAAAAGGGAAGCGCTCAAACTGTTCCAGCAGAGGTACATGCAGATTATGATATTTTTAGCAATAGAATAATCAGGACTGATATTGTATAAAAGTTGTGCTTAGTTTCTGTTTCAAATGCATCATCCCCTTGATTTACGTTTGAATGGGTGACTGTGAGGACAGGAAATACTCTAGTCTTGTTTCTGAACAACACAAACACTGGCTCCCTTTCTAGTTTTTTAATCAGAAATCTGAAAGTAATGTCTTGCTTTTAAAAATTCATAAGCCTTCCATGTTGGAGTTACACTGTTGAAGTATCCAGGTCAAACTAAAGTCCTTGTTTCTAGCACTATGCTTGTAACCATACTGAATAAAGGGTGGAAATGCCATGTATAAGCTCTTATTGTGATATTCTCACAATACTGAATGCTTACTTGTTAGTCCTATATAGCGTACAATTTTGTACTTGTAATCTATCGTTGTTTAATGGGTTGTCAGGATATAACTCTGAGTGTATGTGTGCTGATGGATGCATATCCCAGTAAATTTGTCTCTTTGCACAGATGCTTTCGGCAATGATAGCATGCTTGGAATTTTGATGAGCAGAATATTTATTGTTTTAGATATCATTCCAAGTGATCCCTGGTTAGCAAGAACACTGAGAATACATGCCTTGCGATTGTGAAATTTCAAAATATGCTGCTGACTTCAAATCCACTGTACATTAGGAAGGTGCTGATGGAGCTGCTGTTACGTCTGCAACAGAAATCTCAGAAATACATCAGAAAGTTGTGAAAGAAGAAGTAACAGAAGTTGAGGCATCGCATCATAGAGTATTTCTTCTTGGGGAGAATCGTTGGGAAGAACCTTCTAGACTTAATGGCAGAAAGAAACAAGTTAGCGGGAGCAAATCGAAGGATTCCACAAAACAGTGCCTTACATGTCGTGGGGAGGGTCGTTTGTTGTGCACAGGTAAATTGGTTGCCACTACCTGGATTGGACATCCATATTTATGAATAAAGTATCATTTTATCAGATTGTATTTAAAAGCTTCTTGTTAACCAGGCATGACGAACTGAAATGAGGTTTCTCCTGTTTATTGCTTTTGTCCATAGCTGAGAATACCTAATATATTAAAATACATTCGAGGGACAAAAAAATAGTTTTAACCGGCTGGCAATTCATATATAGTAGCATTCCTCACTGCCTGATTTGGTTAGATATCCCACTGCCTGCAAACACAGCAGCCTGGGCTCTGGAAACGGTTTAAGATTTTCTGGCAATGTAATGGCAGCGAAATTGGCAGCTGGTGCAACCATCAATCAATCTAACCTTTTAGCTTACTCTCTTATTTTCAAGGTATCTGAACATCCAAAGTACAAGCATGTTTTTCTAATCAAATATTGACAATGATGTCATCGAGGAAGCTCATAGAAGTTTGCCCATGCTTGCCATTTGACCTAAAATGATGCAGTTTGCAGTTCGCCTTTTGCAGCCACGATGATCATTAGGAACCTAACAGTAGTTCTGGTATTGCGCAATCTCATGCGTTGTTGCTTATTAGTGATTTTCTGTTGCAGAATGTGATGGTACTGGTGAGCCAAACGTGGAGCCACAGGTACGAAAACTTTTCACATACACACGTCCTTCATGTTTACTATTTTCCATTTCAACATCCTCACAATCAAAATCTATGCTGCAGTTTTTGGAATGGGTTGATGAAGGAGCAAAGTGTCCTTACTGTGAAGGACAAGGGTATACAATATGTGATGTGTGTGCAGGAAAAACAACAATTTAGGTACAGCGGATACTTTTTTGATATATCTGTATACAAGCAGGTCTTAATCTTACATGCAGCAAGAGCCTTGTATTATAGATCCAGGATACAACATCCATAATCGACATCAACAAATTCTTCATGCAAGCAGCTGTTACAGCCTACCTTCACGAAACATTAAACAATGCACAATAACTTTTCACAAAACCATAAAAAGGCGCATGCCATATTTAATAAGAGATAAAAAAAAGTCAAATAGTCCACATTGGTTCTAAGATAGTATTCGTCCACCACTGAAAGGTAACATCTAATTACTCAAGTAAAAAAAAAAAAAACAATAGTTTCCATAGAAGCATCCGAACTGCCAGGCATACTATACTATATCATGACGCGAACTTTTATTGGGTTGAAAAGTCATAGCCTCGCCCTAATTGCATCTATTTCTTGCACTTGCTAACAAGAAATAGTTTCCGATGACCACGAGAAAGCTGAATTCAAGCAATATATCATTTTTGGATTTTCTTTTTCTGCTGATGTTTTTTACGGATTTGTTGTCTTTGGTTTGCCACCAGCAGTAACGCGTCTAGTCACTGAACGCATGGTCACAAATTCCTCAGCAGCAGAAGGGTGTATTCCCACCTGTGGGAAACAAACGAAAAAACCCCCTCAGTAATACACAATCGAAAATGAGGGAAAGGCCAGCTCAACACATGCCACCGTAAAGAACTTCATACATGAAAATAAAAATCTAGAAGTTTAAAGATGGCATCCCTTCTACGTTCATTACATGAGGTAATTACGGGGGAGAGGTGGCAGTATAAGAACATGGTCATTATAAGAGCCTGACAAGGGGATGTTAGGAATGGAAAGAATCACTAACATCCTCATGTCTAGCCCCTCTCTCAAGGAAAGTTACTTGGTACTTACAGTACTGTCAAATTGTTGCTTTGTTGCTCCACACTTCAGCGCAACAGCAATACCCTGAGAAGATGATAACCAAGAAACAATGATCAGAACATGCATGAATAACAAAAAGTATATGGGGGCAGAAAACTTAAGGATGGGTATGGCTAACGAATCAGAAAATATACACACACCTGCATGATTTCAGGTGCATCTGGCCCAAACATGGAAGCTCCAAGAACCTTATCCGTCTCAGCATCAACAACAAGCTTCATTACCGTCTTCTCTTGTCGTCTAGAAACAAAGATAAGAACATGCGTATTAAACTGAAAAGCTCACAGATGTTTTAAGCACCAAAAGCCTGGGGATGCATAAGACACAGATCCCGCCTCACCAAATTAGAGTAAAACGAGGCAGGTGCTCAAATACTACCCCACTGATCAGAGAGAACATCCCAATCCATATATTCCCAAGGCTTTGATGATTTTATCATGTTGTTCATAAACATAACTCAATCCTAAAAAATTCCTTTCCAGACCAGGGAAATTCAGTTTAAAAGCAACAGTAAAATTTGGTTTCATGACAAACGAATGACTATTATCAAAAAGTAAGTGAGGATGTTCAAAGTCTATCTGATTTAGGGGATTTAAGTTATAGGCACACCAAATGTCCAAGACCTCTTGAGAGATATTCTCTACCCGGCCAGTTTAAGTTTACAAATGTTGTGTTTTGACCTCTTATTTATTTGTCATTTTGTGAGTGATGTTCTCAAGAATTCCATAATGCTATGTTTGTTTGTAATAATACAGAACTATTTGGCAAATAAGATTTCAAATTTCAGCACATACCCAGAGATAGTATTCTTCATAGGGTTGAAAGTCGAAGTGAAAACCAATACATCACCATTTGCTTGCTCTAACGCCTGCTCCTCGCTGAGGCCCACCACAGAGAGAGGAGGTATGCTGCAGATTACCAAATATCACAAGTTACCAATGAAGAAAGATGAACACAAGCACTAGATTTTCTATTAAGCTTAAACTTCTACATTTAAGGTGTGAGACTTAGTTGCATTGAAGCATCAGAACGATATTACTGTATGTTAATGAGCTAAACTTCTACAATTCAAGGCGAGGGTTAATGAGTTTCGATTTTAAAATCTTTCAATGACCACTATATTTCTTATCGATGATGGTATTTTCATTTAACTGAAAAAGCTACTAGCATAATACAAAAATGATATTGTGGAAGAAAATGAACAGTCCAAGAAAATCCAACAGCAGATACCTAAATACAGCACATGGTATGTGATTGTAGTCTGGTTTGGTAGGTTGCCCCGCAAAAACAGTTTTCTGCATGCAATACATCAGAAACAGATCCACTGAAAATCAAATGAATTGCAAGATTGCCAAAAAGGGAGGGAGGAGGAGCCAAAAAAAAAATGATATGAATATGAAGAAACGAAAAGCAGATCACAAGAAACACATACTGCAAAGCATGTTCCCTCCATTAAGGCCACAGGAGTCAGATTCATTCGGTTCGTGACATCACCAACAGCCCATATAGTAGGTATGTTGGTGCGAGAGTATTCATCAACCTGATCATGAAAGTAGCACGGACCCAGTCATTTTACATGACTTGTAGAAATGTGAACAAGAATTTCAGTGTAAATTGAAAATATAGTTTCTTTTACATGGTGCATAAAAAACAAGAAAGTACCATAAAAAAAGAATAATAACAACAAAAACACAATAATAAAGAAAATGGTCGAGAAACAAAGCAAATATGGTCTCAACAGCTAGGTCTTTCAATACAGTCATAACAGAAGATATTCTCTACATGGTCAGAAACCTAATGAAGGTCATGTGTTTTTAACCTTGCTGGTAATCAATGCCCCTTTGATCAATCAGATGCAACGTGGCATATACATGCACTTCCATAACTAGCCTCTTAGTTCACTTTCATGTTTTATAGAACCCCACCCAATAACACAATTGCAGGGATCTCCAGAGACATCTTCTGACCAGGTTTAGCCTTTTTACTCAAGATTTACGTTCTTCATACACAAACGCATCAATAGACAAAACTCGCCAAAAATTATCCTATATCAGCCAAACATGATGGAGTGTAAGGAAAAATTACTATAGAATAATAATTACACCTATATTAGGGATACAATAAAATTATCCCATATCCCACAACCAGCAGCATGCGTGATAAATACCCATCTACAAGGAAGTGAATGTAGAAAACAAAACGACTATAATAACACTGAAATTGGCATCTGCAGTTTGTGCACTAATAACATAATGCTCAATGATTAAAACAATGACAGCTGAAGTTACTGACCTTCACAGCTCCCACATTATCAAGCTCAACGCCTACAGCTTCCAAATTTAATCTCTTCGTATTGGGAGCTCTACCTGTAAAAATTGAGAGAAGAATATCAATAACTTCACCGTCATGAATAGTGAACAATTTTTTTTGACAAAACAAACATTGGTGATTATGTTAACCAATAATAACAAATAATGTTAACCAATAATAACAAATATAAGAAAAGGCACCTTATATTTTTTTATTGAGGCTCCTAAAACCAATGCCTGTTACCTTAAATACCTGTACTTCAATGATTTTCAATTTGGAATGTTCACTCTAACATGGATACTTATTATCTTCTATACTACTATCATTTTAATCACTTCATAAGATACATAAATTATAAATTCAAATTCTCATTCCTGTTCTTCATTGACCCTAATGCATTCGGCTTTAGGATTCCAAAGTCTTGTAACCCTTCATAATATGCATCTTCAGTCCCCAAACATTCACATCACCATTTCACCAACATATCAATCCACGGTACTGGCAACACTGCTCTAGAAATGTGGACAAGTTAACCCTGAAAAATAGTAAAATACCAAATACTTCTAGAACGGATTTAAGTTCAGACAGAACGAACCTACCAAGTAAAAAACACTTGTAAATTGCATTTTTACCCAATGATTACATTCTGGTTCATGCGGCTGCACAGACTGGAAATGGCAGTGCATGCTTTCTATTTACGAAACAAGCTTAATAATGGAACTTCTTCACAATGTGTGTGATTTAAACAAGGATTGTTATTACCAGTGGCAAAAAGTACAACATCTGCCAGCAGCTCCTCTTTGTGATCGGTGTAAATTTTTATTCCCTTCTCTGTTTTAGTCAACTGTATTTACAATAAGGTTCACCATAAATAACATAGAACGGTCAAAACATAAACTGGAAAAAAAAGCAACAAATTACAAAATTCAGGAAAAAAAATAGCTTGAAACAAAAGCAACGCATGCCATAATGACACCAAATTCTAATAAAAGAGAAAGCACCTCTATCAAATTTGATCTTGGATGCAAATTAATTCCCCTGCCTTCTAGATTTCTCGCAACAACGGCCCTCATTTCATCGTCAAAACCCCTGCACTAGATAGCTATCAGATATACTGGCAGGAGAAACACAAATGTGGTCTAGATTTCAAAATGCTTGGACCAAAAATGCCACACGACTCCTTAGTGACAATGTGTGACAGATGGCAAATTAAAATTACCACTTTAATAGCATAATACAAAACTGCAGTAACATACTTGAATGTCAATCGCCACTTGAACTATGAAACACCAAAATTTGCTAGATTACAAGTTCCAATCCTAACCAATATAGAAGGGAAAAATGTGAAGGCTGCTGTGGACAAGTTAAAACTCAAACTATTCTGGCTAGGAGTTTTTCAGAGCAGGAAGTAATCATCAAGAACATTAAAAGAGTAACCCCAGTTGATAACATATTATTTACACAGTTTACTTGCAAACATACATTGTGTGTGCTAATATATGACACCAATTCGGTCGTTCAGAAAAACTAACATTAAGGCCTTAATCATAACCTTAATGGAAGTTCCTTTCTGAAAAATAGATCCACAGTAGCACCCATGCCACGCCATATTGAAGCAAACTCAACAGCAATGTACCTGAGCAAGAAAAAAAATATTTATCCAAAATCATGCACATGCTAGAACATGTGCAAATAAAACACATAGATAGCAAAGCCTTCTGGAGAGTTTACCCCCCACCAAACACCACTGCACGCTTAGGCAAATCTTCCAAACTCAATGCCTCGTCAGAAGTTATGGCCAGCTCCTAAATAATCAGAAAGTAACAACAAATAAGGTAAGCACGCAAGAAAAAGAAAACAAAAGAAAAACAGCTCCAACAAGAAGCTATCTACACCACAGACATAACTTGAACCCAGTGAAAAATTTCAAGCAATCAAGCAAATTAAATTCAACTAGGTAATTCCAGCAGTAATTGCAATCAAGAATCAACTATGCGATTGAAAGATGAGCAACATGCACCTGAATGGATAAACTACGGGCAGCCTTGAAAGTGTAGAGTTTAGAAAACAATTGAACTGAAAAAGCTAACGATGGCTTAAGCAGCACCACAATGGGAACACATGGATCGTTAAACAGAAGTTTACATTGAAACAGAAAACCAAAAACTGAGAAGTAAAAAGTAAAAAGTAAAATTCCACAGCCCAACACATGACAATCTCCTGGACTGCCATATGTTGGAAAACATATATTATTTTACAAATATACTTGATATCAAAATAATGAAGCATAATTAAATGTAAGTTTGCTTTGCAAAAGATTATGGCAAAGCAAAAGATTTTCATTGACTAAAAAAATAAAAAGCAATCAATGCTATCCACATGGTGGCTTGAGAGACTGACGAGTTGAGCAGGAAGAAATTTTTGTTCAAATAAAAATATGAAACAAGGTTGCAAGATTCATGACCAACTATTATTCAGGCACATGTTACAATCGATAAGGTGCACTATCACATGCTGATATAATAAATAGCAATTAGTGCACATGCTCATATAATAAATAGCAATAATGCTTTCTTTTCTAGTTGAAACAAAAGATGACATTTAGGAAAGAATTTCAATAAGAAGAATGCTGCCCCATTACATGCATACACGTCATATTTATTGATTTTCTATTAGCAAATCCATGTCATATTGAAGTTGCATCTCAGTGCAACTACAAGTCTACAATAAATCTTATCAAAGAAAATATCGAACACAAACTTGTAATTTTCAGGCATGCATCTACATGTGGGAACAATACAGAGAAATTTGTAAATATAAACAAGTGTGTTTCTCAATGGTGTTCACTAGTCCAATTTTCCCCAGCCAACATACTTCTTTTACACTGCCTATAAACATCAGCCTAAGTTTATCTGTATGTTCTATATAGCAATCCTTCAATTTAATCATCCAGAGAAACCTATTAGTCACTACCTTTTACTAGTTTGACAAGTCAAGATAAAAAGAAATGGCACACATCAAATACGTAGGTTATTCTCTGTCAAGTACAATTTTATTTTTTTACCAGATCCGCCTGGTATGCTATTTTAGCTAAAACTACTAGTTATGATCCTTAGAGCTTTAGTAATCAAAAGGAAATTTGAATTCTTAAAACATTTTACCCAAGAAGACAGGACAGGAGATAACTTAAAACATATTACCTATATTAAATTCATAATCAGAAAACAACAGCTCTTCAATAGCACATAACAGACAACAAGGATATTGACTGTTAAATGACTTGAGGTTTTGGATGCACAATGACACAGAATACCCATCAGAGATTCTTGATCATTCAAGAAGAAACCACAAAACTAACCTGCCCAGGAATAGCCGGACGTTGAGCCTTACTGCCAGTTGCAATCAGTATGTGCTTTGCTGAGTACCTCAATTTAGTCCCATCTAGTTGAGTCACCTCAACTTCATTAGGACCAACAATCTTTCCCTCTCCTTCATACAGTTTAACCCCAGCATTAGATAGTAACCTCTTGTAAATTCCATTTAACCTGATTATTTCATCCGTCTGCAATTTTGACCAGCAGATAGATGAAACAATATACTCACAATCATGAACTGTTTCTATTATAGGTTATGGCAAGACAAAGCCAAAAAAAAGTACCAAGAATTTCTGAAAGAAAAATAATCTTAAACAATGGACAAATGGAATCTAAATGCTCGAAGAAATAGATTTCTCCTTCAAAGTTAACAATGTTTGAATTGAAGGATAAGAAGTAAAATGAGGAGTGGTCAATCACTTCATCTTTTTCCCTTTTTCAGGCGTACAAGGATGAGGTTGAAGGAAAAAAATCCAGCTTGACCTCTTTTCACACCCTCCAAAAAAACAGGGAGACCAAGAAATGGAATAAAGGATGAACTTTCCTTCAGAAAAAATCATTTTTTCCTTTGAGTTGCTTGCAAAAAGATATTGTGAATAGCACCAGAAAGGGTGTCGCATGTAAGATCATGGCAAACATCATAAAGATGAAGAGAAAACTCAAAGGGCCACCCACCTTTTTCTGCAACAGTTTTTTCCAGTTAAAGTCCACTTTCTCGTTCACTTCCCAACCGTAATTCCTGGCATCCTACAAAACCAAACCCCTCCATTCATGAAACCAAATACCATTTAATACAGCTCACCTCACCCAAAAAGACAATAAAGGAAAATTACATCCAAGAAAATTTCCCCACAACCACGCAGATCCCTACATATATTAAAGTCTGCATTTGGCAGAAAAATTCATTGGATATGACATGGCAGCGTCAGACAAATCAAACATGTCCACTACTCAAATTTCTATACTAAGCATTATGCTTTACTTTACACATGCATCCTTGCTTTACAGAACAAAAAAAATACAAGTATCATTGACCATTCAAACAATTTCAAATGTGAGACATCAAATTTCAGTTTAAGTAGAACTTAATGTTTCTGAAATTGATCAATTTCAGAAATGTTTAACAATAGAAGCACACAGTCCAATGTCCACATGCTCTCAGATAATCACATTCCACACAAAAGGTTCTAAATTTGTCATGAACGTTCTCTTCACTCACATCTTTGCAACTTGAAAAAACTACAAGATGGCCACTAACACATTAAGTAAATTGATCATTTCATTCTGGTATGTATCCTGTTCTCACCTCAATTTCACCTCCAAAATTGGCTCCATAAACTAAAATCTTCTTTGGAACACAACCACGAATAACACACCTACAAAACCAAATGAAGACAAACCATTGATTTTAAGTTAGGTTTCAACATTTCAGTCAATTCACATTCAATGGTAGTCATCCCTAACATAAAATAAAAACAAACTCAAAAGTCACAATTCTTGAAGTTCTCAATAATAACAAGAAACTTCCTTTACCATCATAGTGGAATATCAAGAGCATGTCTCACCATTCAAAACTCATCAAATGTACATCAATTGGCCATGAAAGTAAGAATTCAGCAATTCTAGTTAGAGATCATGTCAGCAAAAGCTAGTGTGTCATTGCTTAATGTTGTTAACTTGTAACTATGATGCCAACCAAATCTCTTATTTAGTCAAACAAATGACCCTATAGGTAACATTCCATTAAAGATCATTTAATGTTAAAAGCAATTTTCCTTTGTTAAATTATTCTGGAGTTAACTCAAATAACTGTTAAAAGAACTCAACTAAACCATAAATAATAAACATCTCAGCATTATGCCACTGCCACATAAATCTCCCCCCAAAAAAGGAGATAAAACAGAAGCACACAGCACCAAATGTTGTTTAGCTCCCACTTGAATTAAAACATAGTAAATCTTAAACAGGACAACAACAGGGATAGTTTGCTAAGAAGGCAAAATTAAGAGCTCAAATGGACTTACGTTCCACCAACCCCTCCAATTACTTCTGAGCTGATAGGATGGAATGGAAGTTCACAAATTCCAACCTTGACACACAATGTTGGATATCATTAGTGAGCAGTTAACCATCATGCTTTCACAGAAAAGGGAATTGTTAACATCACTGAAAACTAAAGTTTCTCACTTGACAAGAAAAAAGAACTTCCTAAATCAGTTTGACACAAAGTTTCCCGAGTGAATCCAAACAAGTCGATATTATGTTAATTCCATCAATCAAGCAACAGAATTAATTATTTGTTCTCACGAGATCAAAAACAACGCGATGAACAAAAACCCACCAAGCTAGTTTCTTCTATTCTCTGATAAAGTGACCATAAAACAATTAACACTATAGTATATCCATATCGTTGAACTTCATTATACTATATTCGCAAAAAAAAAAAATTAACATGAATTTTCCCAAACCCCATCAAAAACCCATGAAAGGTTTTCTTCGATTTTTTTTTTTTTTTAATATCCTCAATATCAGGAACACGATGGTATACCTTAGCTCCATAATTAGCAGAAAACCTAGCGGCACGAACACCACCACTCCCAGCTCCAATAACAAACAAATCAAAATCAAAGTGGGCTTCTTCTTCTACTTGGTTAGTTTGGTTCACCTCCCCATCAATAAGCATCTTTCTTGCCATGATTGTTAACTGAATCCACACAAAAAATAATTAAATAAATAAATAAGAACCAGATCAACACTATTTTTTTTTAAATTATAAGAAATTACAAAGTCACTTACTTTAAATGGCAATAACAAAGGTTATTACAAAGGCACTTATTTAAGTCCTAAAATAAACTACACTGGTCCCTGAAATTAAGAGCTATGCCACTTAAAACCAGCCAAAACTACAATTTAATTAGAGAGAGAGAGAGAGAGAGATCAAACCTAAAGTGAAATAAAGAAATTTAAATAAATATATATATATATATATATAATACACGAAAGACAATCAAATTAATAATGTAATGAGTTGAAAAAAGAGATAAAAAATGCGCGTCTAACATAAACATCAACGCCAGACGAAGCCAAAAAAAAAAAAACCCCACCGTCTGCAATAGGCTCTGTTAAGCGAGACTAAAAAAAATTAACGAAAATATGATCGAAAATTTCGGTTTTTTGTTTTACATTTCCTTCATTTTCCTCGAGAAACAAACGGAAAAAACAATAGGAGAGTCAAATAGAGAATACCTCTTGGGAGATTGACTTGCGAAGAAGGAAAGAAGTGGAGGAAAGCGAGTGAGATTTTGTTTATTTTATGTTTTATGGGGATCGTCCTTCCACCTGTATATATATAAAGAGGGAAGGAAGTCAATAAATATAATAAATTATTACTAATTTTTAATTAGTTTCGCCTCTCTGGCTTCTGCTGCTTTTCTGTCGTTTAGTATGTTATTTTAGAGTACGGTAAAAATTGTTTTTTAAAGTTTTTTTATTTTAAAATAATATTTTTTATTTTTAATATCAAAATAATCTAAAAATAATTTAAATAATAAAATTAAATTTTAACATAAAAAACAGATTAAAACTCAATATTAAATAGCCCTAAACATTAATGAAAAAAACACTAAATTTATTAAAATTATATTTTTATTTGGTATTGTACTATATAGTATTTTTTTAAAATTATTTTTAATTTAAAAATATATTAAAATAATTTTTTAAAATTTTTAATTTTAATATGTTAAAAACATAAAAATAAATATTTTTTAAAATAAATATATTTTAAAAATATTTTTTCATATTTTTTAAATAAATATATTTAAAAATAAAAGTTAATACAGTCCCGAACAGTTTTTTAGGCTGTGTTTATTTCTTGGAAACTGATTTTCAAAAACCATTTTCCAAACTTTCATGTTTTTGTTTGTATTTGGAAAGTTAGTCAACGATAACACTTTCCAGTCAAAGAAAAATTTGGTTTGTTTTCCAGGAAAGTGTTTTCCTTTTATTTTAAGCGGAAAACATTTTCTGAAAGTTGTAAAAAATTTAAAAATATCATATTATTTACTGATTATATCAAATTTGGTCCTCAAAATTTTGATTACTATATATATTTTATTTTGAATATTTATTTTTTAATTACATCCCTTAAAATTTAATTTTTATATTAATTTTAGTCATTATTTTTATAATTATTATTTGCTTTTTCCTTATTATTTTTTAATTAAAATTTTTTATATATCAAATTTGGTCATCATTTTTTTGATTGTTACTTATTTTATTTGAAATAATTTATAAAATGTTAATTATTATTATTTTAATTTTTTCATCTTTCAATTTTTTTATTTTTTAGATTTAATCTTTATTATTTTGGTTATTATTTATTTTATTTGAGATAATTTATAAAATTATATTTTTTTCAATTTCATTATCATTTAATTTTTTAATTTGTAAGATTTGTTTCTCATTATTTTAATAAACTTGAAAAAAAATAAAACATTAATAAGTTATTTTCCAGCTCATTTTACATGACATAATCAAACACCCAAAAGTATTTTTCAACTTATTTTTTATTATACTATCAAATATTAAAAAATAATTTATTTTTTAAAATTTTAATTTTTTAAAAAATAACTTTCAAGCAAATAATATATTAAACAAAGCTAGAATTCATACACATATATTATTGAAGATTTGGAACTTTGTTTTATTTCACTTCTTTAATAACTGCATCTATCTATTTTATTATGCACTCCATGATCCTCAGTATTTGTTTTGAGTGCCGAGAGATGGAATCCTCCAAAAGAAAGATGCAGGTCTTTATAATTTTGTGCTGCATGCTTTTCGTACTACCTTCCTGATGGTAAGCGATTTATAGTGAGATCAATTTAATTTTCTTTAGACTTGCCTTCGCATTCTGTGCTGCTCTTGGTGTTATTTTATAAATTTGATTACCTTATGTTCTTAGAGCAATTGTTAAAAGTTATTTAATAAGCTAAATCAATTATGGGTGAGAAAAAAACCGATAAATCAATTAAATTGAGAAAACTGAAAAAAATAATTGAGAAAACCAAACCATGAAAAAAAATTGATTAAACCTATTAAAATATTTAAAAAAATATTCGGTTCAGTTTTGATTTGGTAAGCCTTAAACCAAAAAATCAAACTGAACCGAACCGGAAAAATAAACCAACCTGAAAAAACCGAATCAAACCCATTATAAAAGTCCAAACAAAACCTAAAAAAACAATATAGTTTTTGGTTTTTAATATAAAATAACTGAATCGAACCGAACCAAAACCGAGCGATTGGGTTTTAGTTTTTAATATAAAAAACCGAACCGATTGGTTTGAACCAATTTCGATTCGATTTCAATTTCTTTTTGTATTTTATAAAATTTTAATTTGGTTGTTTTTTATAAGTAAAAATCAAATCAAACTGAAAATCAATCTCTATTTTCCTTTTTAGTTCTAGAAGTTATTGTAAGCGTTAAAAAACATTACCGTACAAAATAACAATTTACTTAATATCTATAATCTATATCCTTCATTTTCATTTAAATATTTGATTTTTATTCCTTTTTATCATAATTCAACAATAAAATGAATTATAATAAATGTATCTGGATAATGCTTAATAGATGCTTCGGGAACACTCATTAGCCTTTACCTTGTTGAGTTTATATTTTTTTTTTTTTTTGAGAAATGTTAATGAAATGAGTTTTAATTCCCACGAAATTGCATTTCATGGGACTTGATTTCTTTCATAAACTCACCACCTCAAACTTCTCGCAAGGAAGGCCATCACAGGAATATTCAACCATTTTTTTTTTTTTTATCAAACAGGCCTCGAGTCTAAATTAAATTGTTTGAAAATGCGTTTCAGCTCGTGTTTTTAAAAAATTAATTTTTTTTATATTTTTGAATCGTTTTGATGTGTTGATCTCAAAAATAATTTTTAAAAATAAAAAAAATATCATTTTGATGTATTTTCAAGCGAAAAACACTTTAAACCGCAACCACAACTAAAATTCCAAACAACCCGCAATGTAATTCCTACAATATCTGCAAAAAAGGAACATGAAATTAATGACCTCCAAAGCAAAACATGGTTGTAAAAACCCAACCAGGTTTTATCTTGGACTAAGTCTAAATCACATGTTAAAAGGGTAAATTTGAGAAAATACTCGGGTCGGGAGGGTTAATCTGAATTGATCAAGTCACTTTTTTTTTTCTATCTTCCATCAACTCGGACTGATCTAGTTTGAAAAAAAACACAAATGATTTTAAATTAATGTTTGATTTTGTAAAATAAAATTTAATTTTATTGCGTAAAAAAACTAAGACTTAGGTTTTTAAATTTGACAATTAGTGATAATGCGAGAGGAGGGGGGGTTAATACAACTATTCATTTTACATCTTTTAAAAGTTTATGGATTGTGCATTTTTAATTTAGATCCTTTTAGTTTAAAACTTTTGCATTTTGATACAAAACTTTATTTTACTTACATTTCAAATCTTTGAATTTGAAAGAGACAGAAAAGTAACAAAAAAACAAAAAGGATAAATGTTTATGCATATTCTAACAACCAAAAAGATCGAGTTTAATATATATGAAATAATTTCATTTGAAGAGATAAGTTTCATTTAAGTGTTCTTGATCTTTAATATCATCAAAAATACTAGATCGAAGCTTATGATTTTTTTATCATTTTAGGTTGATTTTTAATTTTTTGATCAATTAAAGTTTTTTTAGGTTAGATATAAGTTTATCTAGATTTATAGGGTGTGTTTTTCAATGAAAAAAATATCACATATGATTTTTCTAGGATAAAAAAGGCAGAGCCTGATCTTTTGGCCACTTCAAGTGGCCAGATATGCACATATGGTGCATCACCTTTTTTTTTTTTTTTAAGCATTGTCACTCCATTTTAGATTTAAAAAAAAAAACAATTAACAGGCAGCTCTTCTTTTATTAGGCTAGATATGTTGGCCACCTAGGCCTACCCTTTTTGTCATCCTCTTTTTTTGTCATCTTATTTGCAATTCACTGGTATAAATTAATCAAAGATCTTTTGTATTATTTTATTAAATGTCATTCGATTTTTGGTTTGTTTTTTAATAAGGCTGTAGCATTTTTTTAATAATATTAGTAAGTGTTTTGTTTTATACAATCCTTCACAATTATTTTTTTTCTTGAGTTTTGTTCAATGGCTTGGCTTTCTTGGGCATGCTGATTTTAAAGAAATATATATATTCCAAGGAAAAAGTTATTGAACTCAGGAGGTCTATGGATTGGTAGTTGGTTTTCCGAGTGAAACCAAGTCAATTAAAAATATAGTTGTTTTAGAGTGTGTTTGTTTTTTTAGATAGTTTTTATAGTTGTGGTTTTAAAAAAGTAAGTTTAAAAAAAATATGGTTAATTGGATTTAGATACGTGTTTGATAAAAATTATAGTTGAAGTTTATGTATAGCAAAAAACATGTATAACATATTTGATGAAAGTGTGGTTGTGGTTGTTTTTCAAAATGTTTTGTACTTGGAAATGCATCAAAATAATATATATATATATATATTATTTTTAAAAAATTATTTTTGATATCAGCTCATCAAAATAATTTGAAAACACCAAAAATATATCAATTTGAAGCAAAGAAAAAAAATTAAATTTTTTCAAAAGCGCTTTTGAAACGCAAAAATAAATAGGGTTTTACGAAACTCAGTTAAAAAAACATGTAAAAAATACTTCACAAAAACTGCGTTTTAAACTCAATTTTTTAATGGACCCTGCAATACAAAACGCAGTTTGGTTTGTTACCAAACACCTTGCTGCGTTTGTTTCGCCGCAAGCGCAAAAGCTGGTGAAAAACAAACACATAGTATATAAAAAAAAAGGATTAAGATGAGGCCGTCTTTAAAATTTATTTTTCTTGAAATCAAACTGAGTTTTATCTGGATTGTGAGTTTGATAATTTAAACTGAGTTAATCTAAAATATTATTGTCTTGATATATAAAAGAAATGACTAAAATGATATCATCTTTAAAAATTATTTTTCTTGAAATCATACTTAGTTTTAACTGGATCACATTTGAACTTGCTATATCAATCCAGTCAAGTAGGGTAAGCTCCCACCATATTCAATTTAAAATCCAAGATAGGCAGGGGGGAAATCTTTTTTGATATGTATTTTTTTATTTTTATTAGATAAATAAAATTGAACAAAAAACTAGATTTTTTTTAGAGATTAAAAATATTAAAAAGAAAAGGAGGCATTATACGAGTAAAATATTTTGTTTTAATGTAATTTAAATCATTACTTTTCTTGAAAAAAAAATTATTCCCATATAAATAAATAAAAAATCTCATCATGGCACAATATTATATATCTTAATCTTAATAATTACTCAGTTTTCTGACTTAATCATGAGTTAATATTCATAATGTTTTTATATTTATTGATATATTTAATCATCAATCTATTTTATTCAACGTTTGCATAAAATCTTAATTTTACAGTAAAAAACTTTAGTTATAGAAAATATATTGATAATGATAAGAGAAAAATAAATAGCAATCATAAAAATAAAGATCAAAGTTGATATAAAAATCAAATTAAAACAAATTTAATGAATGAAATTGAAAAAAAAATATATTCAAAACAACATGTAAAGCAATTAAAAGTTTGAGGACCAAATTTGATATAATCAACAAATAACATAATATTTTTAAATTTAAAATTCTAATATCTTTACATCTACAACATAGCACTTATAGCATTTGAAGTTATTTAAACATAGTGAGAATGAGATTGAATACTTTTGTGTTAAATTATAAAAGTTTAATAATACAAATTTGAGTATGGTCAAGTATTGATGATTTTGCAGTGTTTCTACTCCTAAAATAACTTGTATATCCTACATGTTTGGAATCCCTTTCTAATTTCATAATTAGACAAGCTATATATATATATATGTTTATAAGAAAAACTAGTTGTTACAATCCTACTGATAGCTAAAATGGTTAATCGATTCAGGTTGGTCAAATCAATTAGTTGATCAATTCTTGTAGACTTTCAAGTGTTCGTCACTAATGAATAAGCGGTCAACCAGCTTGTTTAGTAACTTAAACGGTCAACAGGTTCATGTATAGTTTCAGTTTTAACATATTAACCTCAGTGAATTCTTAGAGCCAGTTTTCTTAGATTATATAACATTATTCATCAATCATTTAATGCATGCAAAATGAAGTGTGTGAGTTCATTCTAATCATGTTGTCAAGTAGGATATAAAGATTTACATGAGGACTAAAATGAATACTTAATCTAAGCCCTCACTTTGCTTTATTATTAAACTTTTTTATTGATTTCTTCATGAAATTCACATGCTTGTTGATATGTTATTTGAATAAAACATGTTTAAAGCTTATACTCAACCAAACATATCATTAGTTTATTTTTCATTTTATTGTTATGATCATGATACATATTATGCAAATATATTTCTTTTATTTTGTAGGTTATTTTTTTATCATAAAAAACAAATGATTTTTTTCCAACAATACATCATACAAATATGGTTTATTAATATCACATACAAAAGCAAATGGCTAAAATGTAAACTACAATAATTAAAGAGGTGTTAATTCTAATTAAATATTAACTTATCAAGCCAATATTTATTATAAAAGTAAAAGATGGATGAATATGTAAATATTTAACACCAACTTTTCTTTTTAATTTGTGCATTTTTATTTCTTTTATCTTATAGGTTATTTTTTTGTCATAAAAAACAAATGTTTTTTTTGTAACAATACATCACATAAATATAATTTATTAAAGTAGCGTTTGGTTACTGTCTTAAGCCCGATCCTTTTTTTTCTCCAGATGGATAAAGGCTAAAAATCACCATCATTTAATTCCTCTCGTGGAATGGAGTCTTTTGACATCAACCTTGGCCATTTTGGTTATCAGAATCTTGACAACAGGTTGCTTTCTCACATAACCACTAATTTTTTATGATTTTTTTTCTCATCTTTCATATCTAGAGACTCAAAAATAAATAAAATGAATATTTGAACCAAAACAAAAATATCCATGAATTTAAAATTAGCCATGTGTTTTTTCTGTGTTGTCCATTTAAGTCTTTATGCTTTTAATCTTGTATTTCTATCATAATTTTGAACTTAATCTAATTTAATTAAATCATAAAAAAAACTCAATTAAAAGAAATTAAGAGATGAAGGATAAAAATAGAATAAAGAAAAGGATGCAAATTAAAACAAAAAAGAGTTACTTCACTTTTTATATTTATATAAACAGGGAATCAACATATGTTTTCCTAGATGTTATAGTATAGCAAGGTAACTAGCTTTGATACCCGCGCGATGCCGCGGGTCATTTTTTTACATAAAAAATATTAAAAAATAAAAATTTAAAAATCTTTGGTTTTTCTGCAAAGTTATACCAAAGAATCTTGGGTTTGGCTGTAACGCCTGACCTAAGAGTAATATTTATAATATTAATAATAAAATTAAACTTGCATGACCCAAGTTTAAGTGAGTCTGGCTGTAACACCGGACCCAAGAATACTGAATGTGGGTCTGGCTATAAGGTCGTGTCATAAAAGTGTGATAATTAAATAGATTAATTAAAAAAACAAAGAAAAAAAATCAACAAGAAGGAAAAAACTAATGAAGAAAAAAAAACATTGAATTAATTGGGTCAACCTTTTAAATCAGGTTATCCCGTAAAACCTGAGATTTACGTCATGAAAGTTTGATAACTAAATAGAAAAAAAAATGACGGGTTTACCTAGAATTAACCGGGTTAACCCATCAAACCAAGTTAACCCGTCAAGCCTAGGATACGTGTCATGAAAGTATGAAAGTCTGATAATTAAATAGAAAGAAAATTAACTTTAACAAACTAAACTGAATGAAAAAAATAACTCGTCAGATCAGGTTAACCCATCAAATCCAAGATTCATATCATGAAAATCTGATAACTAAATTAAAAAAAATTAACATTAACAAACTAAATCAAATAAAAAAATTCATTAAAAAAATAAAAACAAAAAACAAAAGAAAAAAACAATTATATAATATAATACAATATAATAATAATTATAATTATAATTATAATGAAAAAACGTGGGGAAAATTTAAAAAAAATGAAAAAAAAATGGGGAAAGCTAAAGCTAAAGCTAAATTCTCAACCAACTCAATATTGAAAAAATAAATTTAACAAGGATAATTTTAAAAAAAACATGAGGGGGAAACACTATAGCCAAACAAAAATCATGTAAGGGAAACACTGTAGTAATCCATATTATTTTTTTTTAAAAAAAGCTACAAAGCTAATCTCTCAACCAGCTCAATATATAAAAAAAAACTGACAAAGGCTATCTAAAAAAAAAAGAAGTCAATTTTGGGTAAAAGAAATGAAAAAAAAAAGTACAAAAAAGGAAACAAAAGCGGAAAAAAAAACACGTGAGGAAAGCTACAATGTTTTAAAGAAAAAGACAAAAAAACTAAAATTTCAACCAGCTCAATAGTAAAAAAATAAAATCAACAAAAATAATTTAAAAAACAAAACAAAAGGAAAGAAAATATGTAAAAAATGACAATTTTGGACAAAAAAATAAAAAAATAAAAAAAAATATATGGGGAAAGCTAAAGCTAGATTATCAGCCAGCTCAATATTGAAAAAATAAATTCGATAAAAATAATTTTTTTAAAAAATATATAGGGAAACACTGCAGCAAAACAAAAACTATGTAGGGGAAACACTGTAGCAATCCATATTGTTTTTTTTTTTAAAAAAAACTACAAAGCTAAATTCTCATTCAACTTAATATAAAAAAAATAAAATCTACAAAGACCATTTTGAAAAAAAAAATGAATAAAGAAATCATAAAAAAAAAGAAAACAATGTATGAGAATATTATAGCAATCCACAATGTTTTAAAAGAAAAAAACTACATAGTTAAATTTTCAACCAACTCAATATTTAAAAAAATTAGCAAAGATAATTTTGCAACAAAATTTTTTTAAAAAAAAGAAACAAAAAAAAGAAGAAGAAATCAATTTTGGGTAAAAAAAACAAAAAAAAAACACGTAAAAAAAAAAAGAAAAATAAAAAACCTGCTGCTACAGTGAATATCCCACGCGTTTTACAGTATTCTACTAGTTACATGCCCCGCGCGATGCCGTGGGTCAATTATTTTTTGCATTTTAAAAATAGCT
>Ga0325411_1001300_pt1 | contig 27727 bp, 11 predicted proteins | sample PopdelMetagenome_13_FD_206181 | JGI IMG/M metagenome (GOLD analysis project Ga0325411, IMG submission 206181) | Populus deltoides microbial communities from Bellville, Georgia, United States - Xylem-PdIQD-R4 | ecosystem: Host-associated > Plants > Phyllosphere > Stem > Wood/Secondary xylem...
TGAATGACAAGGAAAACGCGGTTAGACCAAAAGACAGCATCAAAATTAAAATCTTTGTTAGACCCACAATTGTCCTTCTGAATCTCTTCTCATTTCACATATAAAATCTCATAAAGATACACAATTCCTTTTTATTCGGTAATTAATAAGAACATTTTTACTCTAATTTGTACGTTAATCAAAATTAAAATCTTTCATGGACCACGATTGCCACTTCCCTTGTCAAATAATCATAGTTGTGATTATTTACCATGAATTATAGAAGATGAAACCATTTTCATAGGATGACATTGTGAGCAAAATATTGTGCAATTTCGTAAAAACAAGATCTAAAAATATTAACATGGGAAAATATCCTCAATTTGGCGCTTCCGTTTGTAGTTCCAACACCATTATTGAATAGTTCAAAGGCAGAGTTCACATGTCCTCAATTTGATTATTACAAATTATTACATGATAAAGCAGAAAGGTTTGAAAAATTAAAGTATAAATTAGAAACCTTGTTATGTTTGTAGTCAAAATATTAATTTTGTGAAAAAGAAGAAGAACAAGGAAAAATCAAAAGCATTCTTGTCCACCCTCTTTACCACTTTTTTTGTAATATAAGCAATGTCCATTGAGTATGTCGTGCTCTCCTCGCAGTGCGAGACGCAATGATATTTTTTGGATGGTGTCATGAAATGATCCTTTCTTGGTTTAGAAGTCATCACCTAATATCATGATTACTAGAAATCCTAACTGGTCTTTTAGAGATTCTATGCAATGAACTGATTTGTAAAGAGAATATATTAATATCCTAGTACACCCTACCTAAGGTACGCTGCATTGTTTTTTTCTCTTTATTTGTTATGGTCTGATGATGTTTCTATCTCTATCAACATACTAAAATATTTTAGATTTTAAAATAATGCTCAAATAATGTTAGGATTTTTGGTAATATGCAAGAAAGAAACCTTTTTATTATTATTATTATTTTAAATTTTTAAATTTTTTTATCTTTTATTTAGGCTTTTTTTATCCTTTGAATTCAACCATATTTTTATCTTTTTATTAAATAATGCCAAAATAGTTTTTTTTATCATTTGGCAAAAACCTATTTTTCTTAAAACCAAAATTATTAAAATAGATCTAAAGGGGTGTTTGCCACACCCATCCTTAAATCGAAAAATCTTTAGGAAAAACATTGCAAGCTAAATAAGGCCTTAGTCATTTGACCTAAATGTGACCCGACTTTGACCTAACCAGGTTGATCCAAAAGTTTTGGTTCGACTATAAACCAAACCAAATACCACTAGTTTGACCCACAAACTAAACCAAAACTCTAAACGAATCAAACTTAAAAAAACAAAAAAAAAAACTCAAATTTTTTAATCCGAAAGCACATCAAACACAAAAAACAAAGAAGAACACATAAAACATTCTAACCTAAATTCCAATAACGTGAACATTAATCCAGACCAAATTTTATGAAATCAAAATCATAAAAAGATTGGAAATAAATTACTGAACAATAATCAAGTATCAAACATCAACAATTATCAACCAATCATCATGATTTCATCAAAATAGGTTTCGATTCAAAACCAAAATTCTAAGATTAAAACCCTTCAAAAACATGTTATTGATGCAAACTAACCCTATATTATTAATTAATCAAGTCATACAAAGTGTTATGTGTAAAGAAATAGATCAAAACTAGTCCAAATCATAGAGTTTTTACCTTCCCCGTTAGATATATCTCTACATAATTATTAGGATTATTTGCGGCCATGTGTCTAATTCTTATTTGAAAGAGATAATCAAGTGACTTATCATTATTAAAATAAGGTGTTTTTTAGGAAACAAAACGACGACATGCATTCAATGTAGCAATTGAATAGACTTGAGATCTGAGATGACATGAAAGGTCATTCATCTAACGATGAGGGTGAAAAGATATTTCCTTTATAACCCTATTTATTCTTGCTTTTATTTTTTCTTTAACTTTCTCTTTTTTAATTTCTAAAAAACTAGTTTGTACAAAAAAAACCCTGAACTAGTTTTGCTCTAATCTGAGAAAAAAACCCCTCATTCTAGGTACTTCCCACTAAAAGCTTTTTTTTCCTATTCAACTTTAAACAAAAAAATAGACCTAAAAGGATTAAGGTATATCTATAAAATAAAATAAAAAGGAATATTATTGCCTCTAATGAGGATTTCAAGTTTTAACTTGATACCAGGAGAAACAACAGGGGACAAGGCTTCATCATAGTGGAACCTAGAACTACAGGGGGTAAAACCCTAGTGTCCACCTTTGGCAGAGGGGTAGTTCTCCCTATAGGAGAAGTACTTCTCTCGCTATTGCTAGTGAACCTTGGGAGAGAGGAAGGTTGTCGCAGACCCATAAGGATGATGTACTTAACACTCTAAGTATAGAGGATATTGAGTTTGTTAATGTTCGGCAGGCAAGAAATGATATAGTTCAAATGCCTACCAAGGTTGAGTGTATCAACCAACTGGCCTTGGGCTTTACTTAGAGTCATTTTGAAATTATAGTCCTTTTCTGCATATATGTGTTGTGCTCTTCAAGGATTTGTGAAGGGAGTTTTTAGATATTATTGGTTAGGTCTAGGCTAGTTGCACCTCAGTTATCCTATCTTTAGAGAGTTTGTGCAGTCACATTAAGGAGACTGAATTGATCCATTCCAAGGTAAATTATTCAATCATACTATGAAGATTGACTCAATCTTATCCCTATAAGTTTGTGGGGTTATTGCTTTTAAGCATCATCTAGAGAAGATGAAAACATTGTTATTTTAAACAAGTTAATCTCTACACAAGATTTTTCTAGTAGATGCTTTTTAGGTAGGTGACTCATTTTCCCTTGGATAGTTTCCAAAGAGACTTCTTAGGGTTTGTTTTATTGGATAAATCATCACTCCATATGCACTTGTGGAAAGGTTTTAAGCTTTCCAGTGTTCCAACGACAAACATAAAGTTGACAAACATGCAACCTGAATTTGCTTATCTCCCTGAATCCCTAAGTAAAATAAGAGATCATATTCTGACTTGAAGTAACAAAAATGTTATGTAGCCTTCTGATTTTTTTATAAACAGTGCATATCAAGTATTCACAATAAATTATGTTTCCTAAGCTTATTTAAAACATTATTGATCATTAAAGTAGTCTTTCTTGTTGAACTTTATTGGTACCATCAACAAGATCATAAGAATGATCATCCTATTGGTGGAGTAATGTTGTAGCTCCACGAAGCTTCTCTTAGCTAGTATATTGGTGCTAATAAGTAATGCAAGTTAACATAGAGGCCACTAAAAAACATGATAAAGACTGGTTCTCTATTATTGTATTGGGCTTATCGGGCTTGGCGATTCTTACATGATTAACACCAACTTAATGAGGAGTCGGACTTGGTTGAAAAGTTATTGATGCTTTAGTAGAGTAGTTGTGCTAGTAGTCATAAGGAGGTCTGTGACACATCCCATTTCAAGTGTGTCTTGATCATCTACCATTAACAGCGATAAGAGATATAAAAAACTAGTTCAGGAAGCACAATTGATGGCGTTTTTATATATTTCCACGGATCATGCCAATTGATGATGTCTTAAAATTCAAGTAGCTTAAAAACAAGGCTTATGTGTCGAATAATTGGTTAATCTATTGATTCAAACTATATGTTCTTCTCTCCCTAGTTAAAGTGGCTAGTAGTCAATACCTGGTGAATGGTAGGCCAAAATGGTTGGTACTTGAAAAATGATCCTTTTGGTGGATTTAGGAATCTATGATGCTTAAATAAATATTTTTTTAGAGGGAGAAAGTATAATGGTATTCTTAAGAGAGATTCTTAAAATAAATATGAAATCCTGAATGGAAATTATAAACCTAAGCTCTTTAAAAGAATCATAGGGCCTTTTTAATCCTTGAACCTTGTCCTTTTTATGAAGAGAAAGGGTTGAAGTGTCATCTTACCCTAATAGCATTAAAGAGAGATAAATATCTCTTACACATAATTAATGAGAGATAAATATTCCTTACATATTATTAATGAGAGATAAGTAGTAGGTTCTTTTGAAGATTTTTATACACTTAGAGATATAGAGAGATAAGTATCTTTGACCTTAACTTTTTATGTTAAAGGTCATGACAAAAAAAACAAGCGGAGTCTTGTGACTTAATAGAGAGCCTAGAAAGATCATCAGTTTTACATCCATTTAGACTCGACAAAATATTGAGCCCAGACATGTTGGGTCTGACAAAATACCAAACCCATATGTTCTTGGGTTTAACGTGTAGTTGAGCATAGAATGTTGGGTCTGACAGCTTGTCAGAACCAGATGTACTTGAGCTCAACGAGTAGTTGAGCCTAAGGATGTTGGGTCCAATGAGTGGGTCCTTATGAGAAGTCCTTTCTTCACCAACAATCAACATACGCATAGGAGGACACGGAGAGGATGATTGGAATGTTATGTAGCGTATAAAATCTATTTTAGTAAGTTAACGGAGTCCACATATCCACTATCATTATCAATCTCAGTCCTTTAAAGTAAAACAACTTGTGATTTACTGCAAATTATCATAGAAAGTGAATTTTTTTTTCTATCCTCGGCTTGTCACCATCACAAAATTCCTATCCTTAAAATCTTTGGAATATACACCACAAGCTACATTATTATATGCATGCAAGATCGATTCTGAGCAAGCTTTTATATATTATTAATAAACTTGTTGTTTTACCCAAATAAAAATAGATAGATTCACATCAGAATTAAAAAAAAAATTAACAATTTTATTCTTTATAACTTAGTTTGAAATTTGAATCAAAATATCAGAAGAAAAACATAACTTCTTAACTATAAGAACAATTATCCTTAAGTTTACATGTTGAATGTTTCATATGTGTAGTGCATTAATTGAAATTGATATTAATGGTCATTTTGTTCTTTCAAAGAAGAAAATATGACTAGGTTTTTGGTAATGTGATTTGAACTGTTCTGAAAATTTAAGTTTTCAAGTAAATATCTAAATCAAGTTTAGTTACTTGCTTAAATTACTTTGAATCCAAGTATAAACATCTGCTTAAAGTATATTAAAAACTTGTGATTTACTATATAAGGTCGTAGGAATTGATTTTTAACTCTCCCTAGCTTCTTTACTCAAATTAAAAAAAAAGATTGATTCACGTCGGGATTAGTGTTTTTTAACAATTCTTTTTTATAACTTGGTTTGAAACTTAGATTAATTAGATTTCACCAAGCTTAGATTAAAAAAAATAAAAGATGCTGACATAATGTCTAGTGTGGATGAAATCTATAGTTCTTAAGGCCAAATGTTACAATCATAAATGATGCAAAAATTAGTAGAGAAAAACTCTAATATATTTTGAAAACACTTTAATTTAATAATATGATTAAAAAAGTAACACATCAACTGTTTATATAGAGGTAAAAACTGACTTAACAAAAAAAATTCAAAGTTAAGTGGGAAAAATACGAAGATCCAAGATTAATTAGAAAAATAATTAAATCATCAAAAACACAACTTCAAGGTCTAATCTGAGAGCCTTTCCCTACCATGATCGATTATAGCTAGTCGGTCTTGTTAGAGAATAATATAAATCATATCTTAGGACCTCACCTAAAAACTTAAGCTTTTGAATTGAATTGGTTTTTTGACATGGTATTAGAGCCTTGATGACCAAGCGATCACGAGTTTGAATCTCAACATCCCCATTTATTTGATAAAAATTAAGCACAAGGTAATGTGAACCTATGTAAGTTTCAAGCCCAAAGAGCTTTCACTTAAGGGGATGTGTTAGAGAATAATATCAATAATATCCTCGGACCTCACCTAACAGCTTAAGCTATTGGGTTGAGATGGTTCTTTGACATGGTATGAGAGCCTTGGTGACCAAGCGGTCACGAGTTTGAATCTCACCATCCCTATTTATTTGATAAAAAAATTTAAGCATAAGGTAGTGTGGGTTTGTGCAAGTTTTAAGATCAAGAGGCTTTCATTTAAGAGGGTGTGTTAGAAAATAATATAAATCATATCTTGGGACCTTACCTAACAGCTTAAGCTATTGGGTTGATATGGTTCTTTGACATAGTATCAGAGCCTTGATAACCAAACGGTCACGAGTTCGAATCTCACCATCCTTATTTATTTGATTAAAAAAATCAAGCACAAGGTAATGTGGGTCTGTGCAAGTTTCAAGTACAAAGGGTTTTTACTTGAAAGGGTGTGTTAGAGAATAATATAAATCATATATTGAGACTGATAAGTTCAACAAATATTTAACAAGTATTTGCTGAGAACTGTTTGTTTCTCTTCGGGTGAGAAAGGACCACAATTATTTTAATATCAAATTTTTCTCCTCTTCATAATTCTTGGCTGCTTTAAATAAGTAAAGCCAGTATAGATAACTCTAAAATTAAGGAAAAGTTGGTAACTCACGATGTGAGTTTACCCATGTACAAACTGAAAGTAACATGTACTGAATATTAATTGCAACAACTATAACAAATTGAAATAAAAGCAACTGATAAATCGCAACTGTACAAGACCCAGTCTTGTATTGAAACCGCTCCTCCTCTACACACTCTTTATCTCTTTTGTATATCTGCATGTCAATGTTAACACTGTTCACGTTCAACTATTGCTGCATGGCACATTCAACTATTATTTCACGTTTGATATCTTCCCGCATGCCACATGCAATTACGTTCACTTCATCATACATACTTGGAATTTGGCATAATGGCTCTGGTTGATCTACATGGTTTATCAATACCTCCCCCATCACGTGCAACCTTGTCCCCAAGGTTGACATCTGGAAACAGTTCCAATAGCCGTTTGGTAGATACCCATGCGGCTTTCTCAACGGGTAAATATTTCCAGTGAACTAAAATTTCTTCGACAATTTGGGCGCCTTGTTTTATCCAACGATGATCAATAACAGCTTGTGGTATTAGCAGAACTTCCCCATCATCATTGAAGGATGGTATCTCTGTGCTATGGTTGTTAACCTTTGAGTTGGTGTTGTACTGTTTAAGCAGAGAGACATGGAATATTGGATGAATGCGTGACTCTGCTGGTAAACGAAGTTTGTAAGCGACGGGTCCAATTTTCTCCAGAATTTTATAAGGTCCATAAAAGCGACTAGCAAGTTTCTAGTATTCTCGCTTAAAAACCGTATGCTGTCAATATGGATGCAGTTTGAGAATGACTAAATCACCAACATCAAATGAGACATCTCTTCTCTTTTTATCTGCGATTTGTTTCATCCTATTAATTGAGCATGTCAAGTTGATTTTGAGCTGCTGAACTAACTCATCTCGGTCTTGCAACTGCTGATCCAGTTCATGCACCGGCGATGTACCTTCATTGTATGATGGAATAGTTAGTGGAAGCCGGCCATATAGTGCCTGAAAAGGAGTCATTCCGGTTGAGATGTGGTATGTTGTATTATACCAATATTCTGTCCATGGTAAGTAGAGGCTCCATTTTGTTGGCCATTGGTGAACAAAACATCGCAAATATTGTTCAACGCAGTGATTGACAACCTCAGTTTGGCCATCCGTTTGCGGGTGATACACGGAGTTGAGCTGCAATTTTGTACCTGACATCTTGAAGAACTCCTGCCAGAAATGGCTCACAAAAACTAGATCTCGATCGCTGACTATAGACCTTGGCATGCCAACACTTTTAGCTGTAAAAGGATGTTTTAAGGGCAGGAAATGAGCTGATTTGCTGAGCCTATCAACGACAACCATGATGGTATCTTAGCCCTGAGAAGCGGGTAAACGCTCGATGAAATCAAGTGTAATATCCTCCCACACCTGGCAAGGGATGGGCAATGGTTGGAGGAGACCTGCGGGTGCCAATGTATCTGATTTAGTTTTCTGGCATACCACACAATTCTTGATATATTCTTGGATTGATTTACGCATTCTTATCCAATAGAATTGCTGCCCCAATTTCTTGTATGTGCGCAGAACACCGAGTGGCCACCAACTTTGGTATCATGCATTTCGTGCAGCAGCTTTGCACGTAGAGTAGGGTCTGCAGGAATGATGACCCGTTCCTTGTAACGAAGCAAACCATTTCGCCACACAAAGTGGCTGTATAACTGATCCGCAGCTATCTGACTTATGGACTGTATATATAAATCTATCTTTGTCGCTTGTTTAATTTCTTCCCACAAAGTAACCTGAGAAACCAAAAGATGATGAAGAACAGGACTACCTTGTTTACGAGAGAGAGCATCGGCTGCAGCATTTTCGCGTCCAGGCCGGTATATGATCTCATAGTCATAGCCCAAGAGTTTGGCTACCCATTTTTGTTGTTCTAGTGTTGTGATACGTTGCTCTAGCAAAACTTTTAGACTACGGTGATCAATCTGAATATAGAACTTTCAGCCTAACCGATATGGACGCCACAATCGTATAGCCTCAAGAATGGCCAGCATCTCTTTAGCATAAGTAGACCAAGACTTCTTTTCTACTCCGAGTGCTTTACTCATAAATGCAATTGGTTTGCCTTGCTGGGTTAATATGGTGCCAATACCATCACCTGAGGCATCAGTTTCTACAGTGAAGACGTCCTTGAAATTGGGCATTGCTAACGTTGGTGTCGTTGTCATTGCCTGTTTAAGCGCGATGAAGACAGTTTTAGTGTCCTCATTCCACCCAAATTGGCCCTTTTTAAGCAGATTGTTGAGAGCCCGCACCACAATGCTATAATTTTTGACAAACTTCCTGTAATAACCTATCAACCTTAAAAACCCATGAAGCTCTGAAATATTATTAGGTCGTGGCCATGCCACCATTGCTGCAATTTTATTTTCATCTACCTTCACGCCATGATTGGTGATTATGTGCCCTAAGTACTCCAGCTCTTGTTGACCAAAAGCACACTTACTAGCCTTCACAAAGAATTGTTGTTGCTGTAATATTTCAAAAGTCTACTTTACATGCATCAGATGCATGTCCCACGTAGGACTATAGGCTAATATATCGTCGAAGAAAACCAATATAAATTTTCGAATATGAGGTTGAAATATTAAATTCATGATAGCTTGAAATGTTGAGGGTGCATTACACAACCCAAAGGGCATAACCAAATATTCATAGTGTCCGTTATGACTGCAGAAAGCAGTTTTTGGAATATCCACAGGATTAACCCGTACCTAATGATATCCGGCTCGAAGATCAAGCTTAGTGAAATATGAAGCACCATAGAGCTCGTCTAACATATCATCAACTGTAGGAATAGGGAAGCGGTCCTTCACGGTTGCAGCATTGAGGGCCCTGTAATCTGTGCAAAAATGCCATGTTCCATCTTTTTTCTTCACCAACAGTACAAGTGATGAAAAAGGGCTGGTACTTGGTTTAATAAGGCTGGAATTCAACATTTCATGAACTTGCTTCTCAATTTCTTCCTTTTGATAATATGCATAACGATAAGGCCGAACATTAATAGGTTCGGTGCTGTCTTTGAGAGAAATGCAGTGATCAACCCCTCTGGTAGGTGGTAGACCTGCTGGTTCCTTTAGAATATTTGAAAACTCATGCAAAATGGCCTTCATATCAGGATGAGTTGTCTGGATGTGTGGCTCTGCAGTACTGATCTATAGATATATTGTAAAAATGGCATGGTTCTAGTGAATTGCTTTGGTTAATTCAGTGATACACGTAATTTGTATGCCTTCATCGCCCATTCCACTAACTGCCTGAGTTGGTTCTTCCGCTTGAAATTCCATAGTTAACTGTTTCCAGTTTCAAACCACAGAACCTAGCATTTCTAACCATTGGATGCCCAACACTAGATCCAACCCTGTAAGTGGAAAAGAATAAAGAGTTAATGAAAAATGGGTGCCTTGCAGGTCCACTCCGACCTCTTCAAAACGTCCCTGGCATTTTAATTTTTTGCCATTTGCAACCCGTATTGTGAAGGATGCGGTAGGTACCACTAGTATTCGTAATGCATTGGCCAATCTTTCGCTAATAAAATTGTGAGTTGATCCACTGTCGATTAATGCGATGACATCGTTTGACCCTATCCTTGCAGTGATGTGCATGGTCTTGGGTGCAACCCATCCTGTCAACGCATGTAGTGTAATTTCTGGTTCGGTAATTGTCTCAACAATCTCTTGAAGTGGTTGGTCTTCACCTTCATTATCACATAACAGAGTGTTACTGCCATCGTACCCTTCCAACATTAAAATGCGAGGCTCGCGACATTTATGTCCTGTAGTAAATCGATCATTGTAATTAAAACATAAATTCTGAGCTCGTCTTCTCTGCATTTCCTCCCAAGTGAGGCGCCGAATAGGAGTGGTAGGAGCCATTGAGGTAGCTCGATTGAAACTGGGAGGGGAAATCATAGATCTTATTGGTGGTGATAGTGCTAGTCTGCTGAACCTCCTCTGTCTGCTAAGTTGATCATCCTTCATTCGGGCTAGACTGATGGCCTCCTTCAAAGTTTGTGGCTTAAACATGCGTATGCCATCTGAAATCTTAGTTTTTAAGCCACCCATAAATGTACCTACAAGAGCCCTTTGTGTCCATCCGTGTACTCGGTTGCCCAGGTGCTCAAATTCGCGTTGATAATCTCGCAGTGATCCTCCTTGCCTTATTCTTAAAAGGGCCTCATCAAAATCCTCACATTCTGAAGGACCAAAACGCGCCCAGAGTTCGTCTTCAAAGTTTGTCCATGATAAAACTCGTCGTTCTTCTTCATGCAACCGGTGAACCCATTGCCACCACTGGTTGGCTTCCCCTTCCAAGTGGTAAGAAGCCAAGGCGACCTTCTGAAGTTCTGGAGTATTTTGAAATGCAAAAAACCGATTCACACGATTAAATCACTCAATGGGATCATCTCCTGAAAATCAAGGAAACTCAAGTCGTGCTGTCTTGGATGAGACAATTAGTCGTCCCCTTTCTTGACCTTCACGTTGTTGGTTGCCCTGGTTTGGAGGCTCTTGATTTGCAAGCAATACATCAAAAAGTCAGTTAAGCATGTCCTCTAGATGTTGCAACCTATCAGCCATGCCCAGCTCCATTCGGTGCAGCCCTTCTTCTAATTGCTCAATACGTTCCTTATTAGTGCCCATAAGATCTTCTACAAGCTCTGATACCAATGATAAGTTCAATAAATATTTAACAAGTATATGCTGAGAACTGTTTGTTTCTCTTCGGGTGAGAAAGGACCACAATTATTTTAATATCAAATTTTTCTCCTCTTCATAATTCTTGGCTGCTTTAAATAAGCAAAGCCAGTATAGATAACTCTAAAATTAAGGAAAAGTTGGTAACTCACGATGTGAGTTTACCCACGTACAAACTGAAAGTAACACGTACTGAATATTAATTGCAACAACTATAACAAATTGAAATAAAAGCAACTGATAAATCACAACTGTACAAGAGCCAGTCTTGTATTGAAACCGCTCCTCCTCAACACACTCTTTATCTCTTCTGTATATCTACATGTCCATGTTAACACTGTTCACATTCAACTATTGCTGCATGGCACATGCAACTATTATTTCACATTTGATATCTTCCCGCATGCCACATGCAATTATGTTCACTTCATCATACATACTTGAAATTTGGCCTATGGTTGATCTGCGTGGCTTATCAAAGACTTCATCTAATAGCTTAACCTTTTAGGTTGAATTGGTTCTTTGACAGGTCTCATATGATAATGGGCTTGCAGAATCTCTTGACAAAGTTTGAGCATGATATAACAATCAGATATAGAATTATTGTTGTTTTTGTCATATTATATGTTAGATGTGTTTAGACTATCCATGGACTTTACTTTATTTATCTAGTTTATAAACGCATCACGTTTTATATCAAAAGCCTAGGACACAAAACTTTTTGATGTATTTATTCTTAATAAATATTGAAAAATGGTTGGATTAATATATAAAGATTTATTTAATTAACCTAAATACTCAATGATACTGTTCGTTAAAAAATATGAGGAGATTAAATTCTGATCCAAATCCTACATGCCCTTAATTCATTGCCTCAAGAAAAGGAAAAGAAAAACTAGATATAGCATGTCCTTGGCATATGATTACATATGACAATAAAAATATAAATGAACGCTTTACCCAAAGAGAGATTACTACAAAGCTCCGTCAAAAAGCATATATAAAGAGTACATAAACTATAAACCATATGATAAATACTGAAAAATACACATGTGAAAAGGGATGGACAATGGACCCTTAGCTATCATGGCGCCTCATATAGAATTCTTACATATGGGAGAGATTGAATAAGAAAAAGAAGAGTGGGAAAGTGGATCAGATTCGGAAACCCAAGCAAAATAGAAGATAAATCCAATTTTGGTTGGTATGATTGTTTGTCATAACTAGAGAAATTTTTGGTGGCAGCTAAAGGAGTTTTGAAATAAATTATGAATTAGGATAAGGTAAGGTATGCATGATTTGTCAGCCATATTTTGTTCTTCAAAAGATAGAGTAATGTGGCAATGAATAAGGACACCATGTCCCATAAAAGAAATGAAGCATGCTACAATATGGCAGGTGGCTTTCTTTGCACAGTGTGATAGTACTGGGGCGGTTGCCGAATCATATATAGGCCGGTGTCTCCCCCCGCTGGCCTCCTCTTTTGGGTCGTTTTAGTGGGACTATGGGACCCTCTATGAGTATGAGTATGTAGAGGTATATCTGGCAATGTTTTTGTTGTGTTTTTCATTATGAATCATATGAATCAATACTCCAATAATGAGTGCATATTCATTATTAGTTCAAACTTTGAAAGCTTTAATATTCATTATTATTACAATCGGGTTGAATATAACCTACAGTTTTTAGTAGTTGTAGCTCCTAATTATTTATAAAAATTACATGCGAAGGTTTCCAAAACTCTTAAACATGGTACCATACATGTAATTAAGATAGGATTAGGAAAAAAAATAATCTCAATTAACGTATAAACTAATATTTGTAAATACTACTTGCAACAAGCTCATATAAAAATTGAATCAATGGAGTGAATTTTACGTTCAAATTTGATTAGAGCAATGTACTCAAATAATTTTCGTAGTCTAAAACATATGATCAAGTTCATGACAATCACTACTCTTTTGTTTTAGTACATGGCATTACGACAAAATAAGTATGGGTTTATGTGAGAATAATGTTGTATAAACTAATTTCTTATAACATTATTATATTTCCTTAATAAAATGACATTAGCAACTCATCGAGATGACGCACAATTGTGTCTTGCTAGCACTTGCTCTTCTTTTCCAATATTCTTACTCTTTTTCAGAAGATTTGATGAGTAAGTTGCACTCAAGTTGTTTGCATCGTGTTGAAAAATAGAAGCTCAAATGATTAGCTTCTTTGCCTCTTTTGGGATAAAGTGCTTTAAGCTAGCTATTTATGCCCATCTCCAATTGTCTATACGCGCAAAGGCATACACGGCATCTTCTTAAGTGGAGCAAGGAGTCGTTAATGGGTTCAAAAGGAGTGATGACAACTGGAGTTCATTTGATTGGCCATGTTCTCTTCCAACTTCCAAGCTCTGCTTGCCACAATAGCAAATGAAAATGACAGGACGAGAATATTTTTTCAAATAAATAACCCCACAAAAACACCAAATTCAGTAGAAAATATACCATCTTTCATAATTTTACTTGCATCACTTTCTCTCATGATGATGAAAGGGTATCTCATGATAAATATTCAAAAAGGCTTCATATTTATATTTTTTCCTCATAGTAATGCCCTATCTGTCCATTTTTATATAGAAACCTTACCTTCTGCAACCACATAATGAATATGCATAGCTAGCTTCTACATTGTTCGTGCAGCGTGAGAAGGTAGCGTGTGCATTTCTAGGACCTGGGGGCCATGAAAGGGAGATTGATCATTCGTTCCATTTAACAAAATATATACTTCTTGGATGAGTAGCATGAAGACAAATAAGAGCTACAGCATTAGGTTTTTGATCCCCTTTTGGTCTTTTAAATGATCATTTAGATTTTCCGGCAGGTCTATCTGTACCAATCACCTAGTAACACATCAGATTATAAGGATTATTTCGAGTTGGTCAGCAGTGAAGCTCTTAGGTGTCTGCCACTCTCTTGCAAAAAATTTCAAATGTCAATAATTCCAAGATTAAAGATGGGCTCTTACACCACCATCCAGATTTTGAGGTTGATTTGCTTCCAAATCCTCAGCTCTATATTGGATGTGGTAGGAAATCTTTGTAGATTTTTTAATCACAGTGATGCAACCCTTCACACTGTGTATTAGTGTATTGTCCTAATTACAAGCATCTCTCGAAACAGAAAACACTAAATATATCATTTCTCACTTAATTCTTAAGTACAAATGAATGATCAAAACATTGTTAGGGAACAGAAGCTCAAGCTATATATGGCTATGAGAGTTAGAGTTGATGAGTAAGTTCAGATTATGGATTATTTCCAAAAAAAAAAAATAGAAAACAAAAGTCCTGTGTAAGTTTATTTAATTTCTTGTGTTTAGTCATGTAAATTCTCTTTCTACAAAAATTTTAAATCTAAAACTAATATAAATAGAGATATCTAACTTAATTATTTTTAATTAAAAGTTAATAAAAAAATAAATTTCTGAAAACATAGAGTTTTTTTTTTTTTTTTTTGCCCGATAACCCTAATTTTTATTGATATTATATGCTATATCAGAATATCATGTATATGAAAATTAAGACCAAATAAAAATTTAATATTAAGATTAATTCAATAATATTTTTTTTACTGGGAAACCAAACCGCTGTTAAAAATATGACCTTTTAAAACATCGATGGGAGTCATATTTAGCTTAGTCGATGTCATGTATAACGTTATCAAGACATAATTATATGTCATTGGGATTTCAATCCTGCTGGGACCATGTTGTCTACAAAATTATTTAATTTCCATGTAACTTGGCATTGCTTTATTTGCACTATCGATAATGAGTGGTTTTGGTTATGAGTATGATTGGTTGTATGGTTTGATTTACTTTTTATTAAAATTTTAATTATTTTTATTTAAAATTATTTTTTATATATTTAGATTATTTTGATGTGTTGGTGTTAAAATTAATTTTTAAAAAATTAAAAATAAAAATTTACTTTAATATATTTCTAAACAAAAAAAAACTTTAAAAACATCGCATTACCGTAATTTTAAATGTCTTCAATACATAAAAGAAAACATCCTCGTAGTTGTAGTGAATGAAACATCAGATTCGAGAAACATCGAGGTTCGAAGGTGGGGGGAACTGAACAGAAACAATTGGTGTCTGTAAACTATTGAAAGCTAATAACATGTAATGATTCCTTCTGATATAATTAAATAATGCAGAACCAATGAAAGATTAAAACATATGAAGCTATAAAAATATATCAATTTCTGATATAAATTCCACTTAATCATGTGAGTTGTTTTTTAAGTGCCCGATGCTTTCTAGTTAGAAAAATAAAATAAAAATCCACAGAGAAGTTTATTTTATATATATATATATATATATATAATTGTAATTGCACTGTAAAATGTGGCCCGAAACAAGAACAGGAGTTTGGGCTTGTAGCCGCCTGCCTTTATTGTTTTGGACTGAAAGCTCGTTTTCACACACACCATTTAAACGCCACGAAGATGAATCTGTCTTGTCCCATGTTTCCAAACTGACATTTTTGGGCTATTGAAGTTATAGCCCAATTAGTTAAATCAGCACTGGTAACTCGAAAAATCTTATTTTTTGTATTGGATTTTTTTATTTATTTTTTTTTTTTTGAGGAAATCATCATTTTAAGATCATGTGTTTGTGAGAAGTTCGAAAATTGAACTTTATTTAAATGATTTAATAAATTCGAACCTATATTCTTTGTATATATTTAGTGTCATAAATCGGTTTTTGTTCTAAAATAAACTAACCGAACCGAAACCGGTTGGTTTGGACCAATTTGATTACTTTTTTTGATAAAAACCGAACTGAACCGAAAATGATCACCTCTAGATACAATTGAAAAGAAAAATGTGAACTATGGCAAATTTGGTTAAAATTGCATAATTCTGAGAACCAAGTGCTAGATCAGGGAAAAAGGTTAAATTTGAAGGTCCATTTAATTTAATTAAGAGTGAAATTGAAAACAAATCTAAAATTAAAACCCTAATAGAATGAAAATTAAAAATCTAAAAGTCAAGGACTGCAATGAAAAGGAAAAAATATGATAGGGTCCAATTAAATTTGTATCCTACTTTGTTTCAGGCCCTGTTTGTTTTCTAAAAAGTAGTTTCCTTTTGGAAAGTGAATTCCAGGAAGGTGAATTATTTTCTAATGTTTGGTAGTGTAATGAAAATAAGTTGGAAAACATTTTCTAATGTTTGGTTATGTCATGGAAAATGAACTGGAAAATAACTTATTAATGTTTTATTTTTTTCAAGTTTATTAAAATAATGAGGAACAAATCTTACAAATTAAAAAGTTGAATGAGAATGAAATTGAAAAAAAATATAATTTCATAAATTATCTCAAATAAAATAAATAATAATTAAAATAATAAAGATCAAATCTAACAAAAAAAAATTTGAAAGATGAAGGAATTAAAATAATAATAATTACCATTTCATAAATTATTTCAAATAAAATAAGTAACAATCAAAATAATGAGGACCAAATTTGATAGATAAAAAATTACAATTAAGAAATGATAAGGGAAAAACAAATAATAATTATAAAAATGAAGACCAAAGTTAATATAAAAATCAAATTCTAAGAGATGAAATTGAAAAAAAAATTCAAACACACACATATATATATAGCAATCAAAAGTTTGAGGATCAAATTTGATATAATTAGCAAATAATATGACATTTCTAAATTTTTCACAACTTCCGGAAAGTGTTTTCCGCCCAAAATAAAAGAAAAACACTTTCCTGAAAACTAAACCAAATTTTTCTTTGATTGAAAAGTATTTTCCGTTGACCAACTTTTCTAATGACAAACAAATACAGGAAAGTTTGGAAAGTGATTTCCAGAAAATCACTTTCCGTCAAACAAATGATTTTAGTTGATTAAGTTATAGTTAAAATCTAGATATTCAATCTTAAAACCTCAACAAATTCAATCTCAGAATTTTGATCCCTCTGTAAATAATTTTTGGCATTAATTCTAAACTTTGATTGATACTTAGATATTACACAATCATGTGGAGACCATTATTCAATATTCCAACTATATTTCAACGAGGACATGTTTTACCATCCTAAATCACTTTTTATATCCTTGCAAAGCATCAAACTTGCAAATATTATTTTGAAATGTTTTATGGCTTTAATGTGATGATTCAAGTGATTGTACCAACATCAAAATTTTCATGGCTAATCAAAATAATAAATCTTATTTTTATAGTTGACAGTATTAAGTTTATTACTTCAAGGAGGGTTTGTTCAACATTCAATCCAAAACATTGCCATAGTATTCTTCAAGCCAACAAAAAAACATTTGCTTTCATTCCTCTTTACCATAGACTCAACTCATGATTTATGCTCTTATATCATCTATAAAATCTTAACACATTCATCAATAGAAACCGTGAAAAGATATAGGCTTATTTTTAAAGAATGCAACAAATTCACCTATAAGTCCATTTTCACCAAACTACACAATTAAAGAGCCAACATTATCTTTGGTTTCTTCATATAGAGCATGATCATAAATAAATATCATGCTTCTTTTATATCAATTGACATCCTGAAACCCCATCCCAAATGTCTTTTGATTTTCTATTTGATCATGTGGAGATTATGGCATAAATTAAATAAGGTGTTTTACTCTATCAAGCATACAATAGACCGTGATATTATATATGCAAGCCTACTACCAGGAAATGACAGAAAATCCTGAATCCAAAAACACGATAACATACTATAGAAATTGGTATAATGGTGGAAAGATTAAAGCATTTGCACTATAAAATCGTGTGATTTTCGAAGCTCAAGTTTCACTAGCATGATAAAGAACTCTGTATGTATCACTGCATTAAATATGAATTGTTTAATTCAAAAATTTAAAGATACAAGTAGTTGAAAGAAGTAAAGTTGCCATAAGATAAGTCATTTTGTTGCATAACAAAAGTATCTAGGAATGGTTCACTTCACTGGCTTACCTATAAGATAAACATATTTGCATTTGATATAAAGATGGAGAGCTATAACTTGTTTTCACCTCCCTAGCTAGTTTATAAAGGCAATAATAGCAAAGATATTGGGCTTATCAAATAAAAAAAAAAACTTGCCATAACCTGCATTGAGAGGAAAAACAGTTTCATGAAATTATAGGTCATGAAGAATTATAACAAAAAAAGAATGGAATAAAAGACGTATAATAAAAAAAGAGGTTCTAACAAAAAAACAACCTCATATAAATCCTTTTGATTTCTGCAATGCTGAGGGAGAATATTTTACCAACTAATTTTTTTTCCTTCAAGATTTGAAGCACTTATATGCTACAATTAGGGAATAATTTACTCTATGCATGTTTTTCATTTTGATCCACCCTTGCTACCAAAAAAAGAGCACAGTTGGAAATGAATTATCATAAGAAAATGGACATCCCTAAAAAAAAGTTTGCAAAACCTACTAAACTTCATACTTATCCTTATTAAAAACCATAAAAATTCATTTCATCCTCAGGTAAAAAGGAAAATTCTTGCTCATAATAATAAATTGTGTACAAACAAAATTGAATGATTTGATGACATAAATGGTGATAAATGGGGTGCATTTGAGTTATGATCCCACTGCATCTTCTCTAAGGTTAACTAGCAAGTTTTCTTAAAATAAGGCTAACAATTATCGATGTAAGCAAGTTTGGATTTGAAATGAAAAAAAATATTTTTCAACAATTCATTCACAATTCTAAAAATTATTCTTGTTGTCTCTATTTGAGCCATAAATGATTATTCTTGAATAATAACCCTTCACTAGGATCGCCCCTATATTAGGGGTGATTTTTAAAATTCTCTAAGTACAAACTATCAAAAGGGATAGAAATATCACAACAAAGAGAAAAATAATGAAAAATAATAATAAAAAATCTTTAAAGTGTCCCTAATTAAAGACAAAAATATCAATAGGGACAAGTGTCACAAAAGAGAGAGAGAAAAAAAGCTCTTCAAAATATCTCTAATTTGAAAGACAGGTGTCAAATGAAAAAAAATTAAAGAATTAAGATCATAACGGGATTAATAGTTAAAATAAGAAAATTCAAGTGGCAAGCTTAAAAGATCTTTGCTTGAAACAAGTGGTCCTATATCCTTTAACCTTTAAACACTATTAAAGCCTTATGTATGTCCATTCTTTTATAGTCGTGAACCATAGCCTATATTACATAGATTCAAAAGCCCTTCATAATAATAATAAAAAATGACTTGTTTGCATTGAAAGGTATCGGCTTTTATAAAGAGTATAAAAACTATGACCTCAATGTACACCATAAGTCATTTTCATGTTATTGAATCATCTAATCTTTACCAATAAATGGACAGGCTTAATGCAATATAAATGAAGATGTTATCCCTTTTGAAATCCAAAAATTACCTTTGGAACCTTTTCTTACCAAATTTTCCTTTCATTCAATAAAAACTCATTTGATCTAGATCATTATTTTTTTCAAACTCAATTAACTCTTGCCCATATACCAATAAAAACATTCAAAATTCATCATAACATTGAATGATATATTTGGATTCTTGACCAAAGAAGTTTAATCTTCATGAAAATACTTTTAAATTTACATCTCAATGATTTTTTTAATAATTAGATTTGAAAGATACAATTTTTAAAATTTGTGGTCTATTCATAAGATAAGAAAAATGATTTTAAAAAGAATGGCCATTGATCAAAGCTATAAAGTTTTGGATAAAAAGAATGTTGATGCATCTTATGATTGCTTCGTGGAAAGTTGAGCATTCGAGTCAATTTGAAGGCAATTTTGTGAACCCTATAATGGCTAGTTGAAAATAGATAGATCAGTTGGGGGGCAATCCAATTTGAAAAAGCTTATTGCAATAACAATAGTTAAAAGATAATTTTGTAAAATTCATCAAAGCTATAAATGGTCTCTAACAATGATGAGTGCCTTTTAATGATAGCTAAAAGAATAAGCACAACCAAATCAATTAGGAGCAATATTGCTCGAAAAAATCCATGACAATGGATGATTTATTGATTGAGAGTAACACCACACTTAAGAAACATGGTCCAATTAAGAGGCATCATCATGGCTAGAAGACAATTTTCCCTTTTAAAATATGGTTATGATACCTAATAAACATGATGTTACATGAGTGTCTTTTGATGATAATTAAAAGGATGCACATATCCAGATCAGTTAGGGGCAATTTAAGACAAACTTTAGGAGTAAAGGACTTAATGAACTCCTTTAAAAAATAATAAAAATGAGCATCTATAAACCCCTGAGAAAAATCTATGAAATTAATAGGAGGAAAATTATCCCAGATGATTTAGGTGAATATTTATCTTATGGGGAAGATGATAGATGAGAGAAAATAAAATAAAAGGTTTATATGTGGGTTCTGAAAAAAATTATGAAAAATAAAAAACACAGAAACATGAATTAGAACCAGATGAAATAAATAACTAATGAAAGAATTATGGTGGAATATAGTATAATGAAATTAGATATGCCCTAGTTTAAGTTTAACAGAAATAAGTTTCATGGTCAAGTAAAAATTCACCCAGAAAAATAAAATGTATAAAAGAGGGATGTAAAAAGAATTAACTAAATTGTTGACTATATATATGTATGCGTGTGCAGCCGACCAAGAAATATAAAGAAAGGAAGAGAGAATTCTAGAAGGAATATGAGGAATCCTTAAGAAAATCTTAGGAAAAAAAAACACAAATTTGAGAAGAACTCGTGAGGTTTTGCAAAGACAAACATAATAAACACTAAATTTTAAGAGAAAATCAAGTGGAGAAAAGTGAAATTGGTAAAGGAAGGGGAAACAAAAAAGGAAGGAAAAAGAAAGAGAAGAAGGTTATGAATTGGAGACATTCAAAGTTTGTGAAACTAATTGACAAGGAAATATATCAAAGATTAATGAGTCAGTTGATTTACCTATCATACATTTGACCGGATATTGCTTATGTTATTAGTGTGGTAAGTCGCTTTATGCAATCTAGAAAGGGTCTTGAATATTCTTAGCATATTTATGCGGGTATTACTAGATATTATGACTAAGATTTAGGTGCCAAAGGAGAAAGACGACGTTCAACAAATGGTACTTCACTTTTGTTGGAGGTAATCTTGTTATTTGGAAAAGTAAAAATATAGTGACTTACTTGTAAAGTTAGGCATAAGTGATATGTATGCACCACCATAAAAGGAAATGTTAGCAAAGTAATTTGAAGATGCTCATAGAGCAACTAATAATATTCTATTAGTTACTTTTTGGGCTCATTTTTTTCTTTTTAAAAAAGATAGACACAAACAGGAGAAAAAATATATACGTAGAAATATTCTTATCATTTTTTATGGGTCATGGATTTGATATTCTCTCTCTTTCATATATCTATCTCTTTCTTAAAATTGGATCCAAGTAATAACTAATATAATTTTACTAGTTACCATCGAGCACCATAAGAATTTTTGTGTTAGCATAAGTTAAAAGTTTAGATTTTTCTAATTAGAACAATTGATTATAGTTTCCTTGCATTGTTATAGAAGAGAAATAATACAACTTTTACCCTAATTTATCACGAATTCCTTAAATGTAACAAACATGAGGTTAAGTTTGCAAAATTATTTATAGAAGTTTTAATTAGCCAAGTTGATACAAATACAATGCCTTAGAGTAGTTTTTTTTTTTTTTTCATTTCTCTTTCTTGATAAAAGTTTGCGAACTATTGTTGGCCACATGTTTTTTTAAAGAAGACAAGTTTAAGTTTGTGATCTCTGTAGGTAATAAATTAGGAGGTGTTCTAGTAACTAGTATTAACATGATTCATTGGTTCAATGTTTTATTTTCCAATACTTTCAAGACTTTCATGTATTTTACTCCACTTCATATGTTAAATAAACTTGTTCTTTCTTGTTTTTAATGTAAAGCTAACATAACTATTAAATAATAACATTAGATTTGAAAAAACCGCAAATTTGGTAGCTAACATTTGATTGTTTTTCTATTTGAATATCCAACCTAGTTTAATTTGTTTAATTTCAATATCATGTATTATAGTTGTATTATAGTTGCCGAACTTGGCCTAATATTAAATCTAAAAAAGAGCTAAAATCACTAAGTTATTGAGTAAATTCTTGAATTATCGAGTTAACTCGATGCAATTATTTTTATGAAAAAATATTATTTTATTTTTTATTTTATAAATTTTTATCAAATTACTCTTATTTAATCAAAACAATTTCTTATACAATTAAGAAAATAATGGAGTTATCATCATAGGACATATTATATCAATGAACTTAGAAAAAGACATACGTTAAAGAAACAAAAATATAATAAGAAACCTTGAAAATAAAAATAATATTAATTTTAATTAGTATATATGATTTAAATTAAATGAATTAAGTATGAAATTATAGGTATTTTTAAAATAATAGGGGTATTGTCCTGTACTTGAGAAATACAAAAGAAATATAATTTTGATATAAAAAATGCTTTAAGAATATCAAAATTAACTAAAAAAATCCAAGTAATAATAAATTTGATGTGCGAAAGTCCATTGAGAATTATTGAAATAAACTAAAATGTTTTATGTAACAAAAAAAATATAGATCAAGGGGATCTAAGAATTCATCATGGTGAGGTAAGATATGAATATACGATAAGTGAATGAAAGTAAACCCCAAAAAAATGTTTTATCTGTTAAATATATTTCATGTGTATTTAATATTGTGGTATATGTTATTTTAATTGAGAATATATTAAAATAATAATTTTTTATTTTGAATATAAACATATTAAAATTATATAAAAATATTAAATAAAAAATAATTAAAAAAACAGATTATAATGCAAAAACTAACTCAATAGTACTTAATTAATAAGAAGAAAAAATATTTATTTTGTTCAAAGAGATTCCCAGTCCAATACCATTTAAGCCCGGCCATGCCCAGTCTCTTGTCCTGAGCTCCTCTTCCTTACATGACTGCACAGCCAAAATAAAAATTTGGGCTATTGGATTGGGTCATTTGAGATTTCTCTCCAGCCTCTCTTCGGGTTGATATTATTATTAAATATAATATAATAAATGTAAGAATTCTTAAACGAATGCCTAACTAAAATTTAATTTGAGAAAGAGAAATGATTTTGATGCATGTAAACTAATCTAAAAATATTTCAATTATCAAAACAACTTTTAATCATTTTCGCTTATGCCATAAAAAAATAATAGTTTTAGTAGTTTTTCCTCCTTCTACCAGTTGCATCATTAATTTGAAAGAGGATATAAATTCAAGAATATTTAATAAATGAAACAAACATATTTTTAACCCGATTAAAAAAAAAGACAGATAAATTAATTTCCTCTGTTATAGTAGTTCTCTCCTCTTGCAAGCTGACAGATTCCAGACACAGTCGCTGAAGTTTCCTTTTTGTTTTCTTCTATTACCGCCCTTCCTTCTCTTGTTTCCTTCCCTTCTTCCTCAAGATAAAAAGGATTTATAGTCTGAAATTCTCTTTCTTTAAGATAAATTTTCTACTTTTCTCCAAATGGGTCTCTTGGATTCCCTTCTAAACTGGCTCAGGAGGTAAATTTCCTTTACTTTCTTGATGTTTTTTTTTTTTGTGATTTTCTGCTTTTTTTCCGTGGGGTTTGTTTGCGCTTTCAATTTTGTTTGGTTGTTGAGAAAGTTTTGGAAAAAGATGTGACCTTTTTATTGTTACATGCTGATTAGTTGAACTAAATTTAATTAATTTCTTGATAAATTATTGTGCTTAATATCCGTTTGGTTTGCTAATGATTTTGAGGTGATGAAAGTTTAGATTTTGATAGACCAGAATTAGACTGTGATAAGAAAAAATGCATGCAACATGAAATTATTCAAATCGGAAAGAGATTTGGAGGATTTTGTGGGTTTTTTTTTTCCCCTGCTATGGGCTGATATGTGGGTTGTGAACTTTTACGTTGTTCTTTTTAGCTCTCTCAAGATTAAAATTCCAGACATGAATTTGTCACGGGAGAGCATTTCACTGCGGAGTTTTTTTTTTTAAGCTTTTTGTTTATTTCTTAAATAAAATTCAGAAACATGGATGGATGCTTGCTTGCAATATTTTCATAAAGAAAGAGGTGATTTTGGAAATTGGTATGCTAGATGTTGATAGTGCATACACATGAAGAAAAGGAATAAAAAGATGTTGGAAAATACAGATTAGTATAAATGAATAGAGGATTTGAGGTTTGTGCTTCAGCATATAAGAAGGAAGCATATGTGTATAAAGCAGATGTCATACGAAGGGAATAACTAGTATATAATTTGCTGGATATGAATAAAAGAGAGGGGCTCTTTCACATTGTACAACTTCATGAATTAGGAGTAGAAAGTCATTGCATCATAGAGTTACGGGCTGTTTTTCAAATGGATAGTTGTTCTTCGTCTGTGGTTGATGCGATTGATCTTATCAAGAAAATTAAGAGTAGCTGTTCTGAAGATCAATCATATGCAAGAAAATACTGCAGGACTGTGGTGGAGATAAGATCTTTTTAATTTTCTGTGAGTTTGTCTTGCATGTGATTACATTACCGTCTCTTGAACCTGAGCAAAATTGGAAGCCATTGTAGGAAGAGGAGGGTGGGGGGTTCATTTCTGTTCGTTTCTGGTTCTCTGCAACTTACTGTTTTGGCAATGCTAGTAGAAATGATCTTTTTGATTGGTGTCAAAGAATATTTTGGGCTTAGAAAGAGCCAAACACCTTCCTAGTATGAGAAAGCAACTGTGGTCAAATGATTATGTGATGGACTTCCAGAATGTTGGTTCACATTCACTTGGGATGCTGTTGACTTATCCAAGTGTGCACAACTTCTTTTCATCCTTAATGCTGTTTGTAATCTGCTTGTAGTTATTAACTGTTATAATCAATGCACATTACTTCTCCATTGATCTTGCATTCTGCTTCTGACCCTTGTCCATATTATCAGCTTATTCTTTAAACAAGAAATGGAGCTATCCCTTGTAGGGCTTCAGAATGCTGGAAAGACATCTCTCGTTAATTCCATTGCTGTAAGTTGACACATATCAAACTCTTATTTTGGGGTATTAGTGAGTGGCTATCTTTTAACATTTTTCCTTTTATGTTTACCAGACAGGTGGCTACAGTGAGGACATGATTCCAACTGTAAGTATCTTTTCCTTGAACAAATCCCAAATAAAGCCTTTGATAGTGTTTAAAAGATACAGACTTTTCCTACTATGAAAAACAGGTTGGATTCAACATGCGAAAAGTTACAAAAGGCAATGTAACGATAAAGCTTTGGGATCTTGGAGGGCAGCGGAGGTTTCGTACAATGTGGGAGCGTTATTGTCGTGGGGTCACTGCGATTCTGTAATACCACCCATTCTCTTATTCATCTTTGTTAGGCCATTATAACTTGTATTTTTGTTTAATCGAATGCCCTACCTATTAGAACATGGCATGAAACAATATCTTTTAGTTCCAGGATGATAATCCAGAGTCAGAACCAGACTTTGTAATCTGCATTTACCATCAAATTTAATCCATGAAAACTCTAATTAACTCTTCTGTTGATCTTTCAACCAGGTTTTTTGTCTTTTTTTTAACTGCTATCGAATCTTCTACCCTGATAGAGCGCTGGCTTGTGTTAGCTCAATTGATCATGATGCATTGTTTGAGATAGGTGTTGGTAAAGACTATATTTGGCTTTTTTCAATGCCTAGAGTAAAGTACCCACAAAGCCACAACTCTTGTTTTTCGTTGTTGATTGTGCACTCAATACACGAGCGTATATTTGACTGCATGAGAAGGAGGTCTTTTACACTTCACTTTCCCCCTAGAAAAAAAGTACTAATAATAGACTGCATGCCTCGTTGCGTCCAAAATGCTTACTCTTGCTACATGGGAAAGCATCAATCCCTGAAAGAGAGAAGAAATCGGTCCCATCACACAAAATGAAATCCTAGTCATACAATTTACTGTTATGATAGAAATTTCATCTTCTCCTCAAATTTAAGAAGTCATGTTCCTTTCAGTAATGGAAAATAAGGGAAGATGATATATTTTTTAATTTAAAATAATTTCTCTTATCCCAATTTTTGTCAGATTCCATGTTTTCCTTTTCTATCACCTTCACTCCTTTACTTTGTTAGAGCATCAGTGGATGATATCTGATGTTTTCTTCTCCTTGGTGTCTGTTTAATGGACTAACTCTTTTGTTTGTCTCCTGATTGATGCAAAGACAGGTATGTAGTTGATGCAGCTGATAGAGACAGCGTTCCCATTTCAAGAAGTGAGTTACATGACCTCCTAACAAAACCTTCTTTAAGTGGAATCCCTTTGCTTATTGTTGGCAACAAAATTGACAAGTCAGAAGCTCTGTCCAAGCAAGCTTTGGTGGATCAGCTGTGAGTTAGTAAACCGTATTAGTCCTAGTATGCTATATAGATTCTTTTTCAACTTTTGTCCCTCTAATCAAATGTAGACATAATTTCCTTTGTTTTTTGTTGGATGGTTTCAGCGGTCTTGAATCAATCGCAGATAGAGAGGTGTGCTGCTATATGATCTCATGCAAGGACTCCATAAACATAGGCATGGTCATCGACTGGCTTATCAAGCACTCAAAAACAGCAAATTCAACAGTAGTTTGACCTTCTTCTAGTCAATGCTTTCTTTTACAGAAGAGAAGGTGAAGAACTTAAGCATAGATGCAGGGTAGGCAGTATAGTGCTTCCTGCTGGAATTTGTTTATTGGTTTTTGATTCCTTGTTTCATTCTGAATGTTCTGTACAGTACCATAATGATTGCAGCGAGTTGTTCATGCAATTTCTTTTAATTTACGTCCTCTTGTATTCTTATTTTTTGAATTTGAGCAAGCCTGCTTGTTTTGTTAGTTTTCTTCTATTTGGTCATGCCGGTATGTTTACTACTGTGCATGTATTTATTGAAGCATGATGATCAATGCCCTAAAGAAACAAAAGCAGCACTTTATTGAAGGACAGAGGGGTAGTATCATTTGAGCTCCCGTGTTTCATGCACTTCTGGAGGTTTGGAGAAAGTAGGAACTAAAAGAATTTTCAAACCCCTCTCTTCTTGAAGGGGAGGAGCATGAAACACGTTTTCCTTTCTGCATCTCTTCCGGCCATATGAAGAATGCTTTATGGATAACAGTCTTGATCTGCAGCTCCCTAGACCACTAAGAACACCCTCAATAACTGCAAATCAATGTGATAATTTATCCATATTTAAGCGTAACTGGTGAGAAATGGTTTGGGATTGCAGAAAGCTGAAAGATGTGAGCTGGGATCTGTTAAAACTTAGGCGAAAACAGGCTATGGTGTCAAGTAATTTGTAAACACAAGAAAACTTTGCTGGATTGAAAAGGTGAGCACCGAATAGGGTTTCTTTTTCTTATATTGGTCAATAATTAATTAATAATTGCAACCCACATGACAGTTGGTTGTGCCAACCATGTCCTGAATTCCCAACTAGATTATCA
>Ga0325411_1001302_pt1 | contig 27704 bp, 8 predicted proteins | sample PopdelMetagenome_13_FD_206181 | JGI IMG/M metagenome (GOLD analysis project Ga0325411, IMG submission 206181) | Populus deltoides microbial communities from Bellville, Georgia, United States - Xylem-PdIQD-R4 | ecosystem: Host-associated > Plants > Phyllosphere > Stem > Wood/Secondary xylem...
CCCTTCTTGATTCGAGAGACCAGCATGGTTAATGCACCACACGATCCAATCATCCAATGATATCCCCATATGATATATTTTTTTTGGACGGTGATCAATTGGTTATAGGCTCATGGAAGATCTTGGATTCAAATTGTATTTTTGAATCAAATATTTACAAGCTTATAATATTTTTTTAAAATGTTTTGTGGGTTTTATTTAGCTGAGCTTGGACCACATGATTTTTAGTGGAAAAAAAATATTTTTACGGCACCGTATTGTTGTAAAATGAGGAGATTGAGCGTCGTCAAAGGAAGAATTGTGTAGTTCAATGAACGTTTGATGGGAAATAGTGGGTATAAAATAACCTGTTTCTGAAAAATATTCACATGAAAAATATTTTTTTTAAATATATATATATATATTTTTAGCTAGGTATAAATTTGGATAATGGATTTGATATTATGACCGCATTAACACTGCGACATCAATAATTATCAAACTTGATAGGAGATCAACAACTTGGTGCACGGCGTGGTCATAAGTTAGGCCACTTAATAATATTTTTTATAAAAAAAATTAAAATAATATTATTTTAAAAATATATTTTATAAAGTTGATGGATTTTGATGAAATCATCTAGGCTGAGAATGGAGTTGAGAATTAATTCCAGGGGGCAAAATCTAATTTTTACTAGTTTTTAGCTCTAGATTTAAATCTTATTGGTTTCATGCGAGAATATTATTAAGTTTTTTTTTTTTTTTGGTGCCAGGCCCCAACCCTTGATCTTACACCACTAAATCGAATTGTGGATTAATTTGAGTTTTTATCTTAATTATAATATATTGATTTTTTTATTTTATTTTTTTATATATGTAAAACAAGATCCAAACAAGATTATAAATCGAGCGAATTTAATAATTATAATAACATCATTGCAAATATACAAAATGCGAATATAATAAATTTTTGCTAATGAATAGAAATAAAAAATAATATCACATGGCTTAGATGGCTAGATTCTAACCTAAAACTATCAGTCAGCCAAAGTTGTTTCAAGTCATTAAGCCTAAAATCTATAACCCGGCTGCCTAATGGCTTGGTGATATAAAATTCACAACTCAGTTGAACTAATTTTATTTTAAAATATAATAAAAATTGATTTTAAAATTAATATTTTTTTATTAAAAAAATATTTTTTATTTTTTAAAATTTATTTATAATATCATTATATCAAGACGATTTAAAAATATCAAAAAATTATTTTGAAACTAAAAATATTTAAAATTTTTTTAAAAGTATAATTAGACTCTAATCCCAAACATGATCAAAATCGATGCTGGGTACCTCTATTTTAGCAAATAGTATACATTAATTAATTAAATTTCTATTTATAAGATATGAAATAAATTTATTTTTTTATAAAATCCCTTTAATTAGAAAAGTATTTTTTTTTAACTTTGATTGTACAAAACCTCAGTCACCAATTTAAATTTGAAACAACTGATCTCATACAAAGCGTACAGGATCTTCATTATTAAAAGTTGGATAAAGAAATTTGAAGGGAAAAAAGTCAATGAAGTATCATCTTGTGTCTTGTTTTAAATGGATTTTTTCTCATATAAAATAAATAAAAGTGGTTGGACGTGAATTGAACCCTGCTCTTTGGAAACATGTATCATTGAACTTGGAAATGGCAAAACAATTTTAATGATTTCTTCCACAAAACGTGCATGCGTACTCCTATTGATTTAATGAAAGAATATAGACTTGACTAGTATGAATTTTTTTATATATAAAAAAAATGGGGAGAGAGAGAGAGAGAGAGAGAGAGATACGGGAAGAGCTCCATGATTGTTGATTAGATTTAACAGAACAAAAATGAATATTTCCTGTGGTAATTTACAATTGAACTAGTAACGGAGGAAAATTGATAGCTTGATTCCCATCTTTCTCAGTGAATCTAAATTTTCTTTGGGCCTGTGGTGTCAAATCTATTGAAAAAAGGTAAAATTGAGATGGGAAATCTATAGGGATAAGACCACTTCCAAGCCCTCGTTGTATCTTGATCTTGTTCTGCCAGGAGAGTTGACAATTTCTTCCATGCCTTTCCTTTTGTTGCTAGGTTGATCTTCTTCCTTGCATCTTCCCTTCATTAGATGGGGTCTGAGTTTGTTGACATCGGATAATTGAACTGGCTTCAAGAAGAACTCTTCTGCTCCTTCTTCCAAGCATCTGATCAACACAGATCATTAATAACCCAGGTCAGATTAGGATTTAATTAAGTATACAAAGTTTTAAACAGTCTTAATTGAGGACATTCTCACCTATTGATTCTTGAGGGGACATTCTCTGAGGACATGATCACAACTGGGATATCCTTGAAATACTTGGATTCCTGGGGAAAATGCAACTACGTAGTCAGATTCTTGCTCAAAAACGTTGATCAAATGGAAAAAAAACAGCTAGATATCTTGAAGAACCATCAGAATTGATTACCTTGATCTTTTTTAGGAGATCGTAGCCTGTCATTCCTGGCATACAGTAATCTGTAATGATCATGTTAATTTCAATGTGCTGATGATGATGGTCAGGGGAAACAGAGGAAGGGTTTGAATCTCTCTGCTCATCATCCCCGTGCAAACCCAAAAACTCCAAGGCCTTGCTTCCTGAATCCACTGCTGTGACTGTAAAAACGAGCCAGAACCAAAAAGATGTCAGCAATCAAGAACTAAAGTACAAAATAATATACAATCCATTAAATCCCTTTAGGTTTTGACATCAATATACCCTGATAAGAAGAGGTTTTGAGGAGCCGTTCAATCAACTTTCTGTCAATAAGGCTATCATCAACAGCCAGAACATGAAACTGAGTCTCGGTAGCCAGAGTAGCCAAAGTTGCCATCAGAGTTCCGCTAGTGATGCGTCAAGCCAAGAAAAGAAACAAAGAAGAAAGAATACTGAAACCAAGGAAGCAGCCACAAGTGGATGAAGAGAAGGGAGGGAAGGTGGAGGACTTTTAAATGGGAAGCCATAGGAGGTGAAAATCCTGTAGAAAATCTGGACAGTTTGGAAAGCAAGATCCGGCAGATTTCCTCGAGAATCTTAAGGATCTTCTAGGTTGATTTTTGAATTAGACAACAAGCAAAGACGGTGTTATGTGGTTCATTTTTCTATTTTAATAATTGGACCATACTCATTATAATAATTTTTCAAACTTTGACGCTTTCGATTTAGCTTTTAAAATAACTATTCAAGCTACTCAATGTAGCATGACGAGTTAACCAGACTAACCTGATGATTTTTTTTAACCTGATTAAGTTTAATAAGTTAAATTAAATTTTATTTTAATTTTTTCAGCCAAACAACTCACGATACACTTAAAATCCATTGATTTTTTTTTTTAAATAACTTCTTTTTTTTCTTTAATTTTTTTTTTTAATTTATCAAGTGATGTCGGTTAACCTATTCGAGTCATGACACAACACTCACAACGAGTGGCCGCTTGAATAAGGTTTAATAATTGTGATTAGGAAGGCCCCCCTACTCGACCTTTTCAATCACAAGCTAAGGTACGGTTTGAGGGTTCCACGGACGTGCATGACCTGCTACGGCTATGAAATATATTTTTTAGCCAATAGCAGCATTTGACCCGAATTTGCCATTTTTTAAAAGAGGGCAACCTCAAAACTTAGATTTCTTTTTGGATAGGATCGTCTGAATTGATTCTATTAACAATAACATGTGAGGATTACTTGGTAAAAAAATAAAATAAAAATTGAATTTGGCAATTGAAACTTCACATGTTATTCTGATCCATGGGAATTAATTAATTTACAGGTTTTTTTATTTTATTTTTTTGTTAGGACATTGTATCTTGTCTTGTTGTGTGTTGCTTGGTGTGCAAATTAATTAGTCATGGATTTGACTATGGATAAGAAGGGTCTTCATGGATATAATAAGTGGGGTTTTGATCCATAATTATATACAATTTAATTTTTTATATTTTATAAAATATAAATCTGATTTATTTGTTTTTTTAACATGAATATATTGTGCTCAACTAAAAATTTCTTGAATATTATAAATATCCGCAGGTTTAATATATTAATTTTATTATTCTCTAACTATTCTAAAAAAATATTGGATTTTAAAAAAACATTAGTTATTAAAAAGTTAACATGTAAGGAAGTGCTTTTAGTTTGAAAGAAAAAATAAAGGGAAATTGATTAAATGAATGAATACAAATTTAATTGGGTTGAATATTACACTTACACTTGACTTGTGATATTTATTCATTATTATTTTTTTATGATTATTCATAATATTTATATTATTTAATTTTGATAGATGATGTCATCAAATAATATAAATTTTACACCCGACACGTCTTCTGAAGACTTGATTATAAATGTACAAATAAAGACCTTACAAAAATCTACACTTTTAACAATTTTCAAAAAATTTAAATGCGTTATTACAAGGCTCTAAGAAAATAATTGAAGTAGAGTCAATTCATGACAATAACTTTGAGATATTATTTTACATTTAGAATATGGTGGAGAATATGATAGATGTTGTTTTTTAAAATATTTTTTTTATAGAAATATATCAAAAAAATATTTTTTATATTTTAGATATCAAAATAATAAAAAAAATACTAAAAAATATTAATTTAAAACAAAAAAATAAATCTTTTTAAAATATGGTCAGGCAGCAAAGCCAGACAATTCCTTAAAAAGGGTTGGTCCGAGTTCCACACTATAAAAAAAAAGGTATATCAATATTATTAATTAAAAAAAGTGACACTAATTTTAACTAATAAATTCTACTCAAGGGATGAATGGACTGCATAATTTTTCTGGTTTCAGGGATTTCTTTTTCATGAAATTAGCATTATTCATTAAAAATATATATATTTCCAAGGAAGACATGATCAATACTTCTATATCAAGCCTAAGCAAATCTCAACCTAACTATAGATCCAAAAAAAAACTCTCAATGAATGTAATATGATTTTAATTGGTGGTGCTTACGATCCAATCACAACCCAGCATGAGATGAGACTTTTAACCATGCAGCCTGTTGGACCGTCCACCAAATTTAGAATACCAGGTTTTAGGTCAAAATCATCGTGAATATTTTCATTATTCTACGGCAGATTTGCTTCTCAGGGCCGTCGTAAGATCTTGGTTGCTTTCGAGGAGATCACTGAATAATGGGCTGATTGTTATCTTGTTTAGTATCTGTTAAGGTTGTGTTTGTATTTCTATGAGATAACATATTTTTTTATACCAAACTTTTTTGCTGATAAAATATGGAAATCCACCAAAGCAGAGATCGACAACGAGGGGCCACCTAATTATGGGCAAACTTAAAAAGAAATACAAGAAAACATGCTAATTAGATACTATCACCAGACCTAATCATCTTAATTAGAGATATAAAATATTACGCTTTGGTGGTTAGCGTTTTATAACCAAACCTAATCCCATATTATAAATTTGTTTCTAATATAATTTTAAAATGTATTTTTAAAATAAAAGGTACAATCAGACATATTTATTCTTTTTTTATTATTATTGCTTCTTTTTTTTTTGTCTCAAAATGATGACCATTAAAGTTGATCCATCTTTCTTTCTTACACGTTTTTTCCCCACTTATTCTAGTTTAATTAATTAACACGCAAATTACATTAAAAATCGGTGTCAATTAATTTAATTGATAAAATAGTTAATGAAAATTGAGAGAATTGTTCAATTAATAAAGTGATTTGATGCTAAGAATCACCATGGCAACGAGCTAATTAAAACCTAAATCAAATTCGAATTGAAATCATATTTTTCTTTTAGATATCACTCAGATTTCTTCCAAGAAACATGAAAATCTAATCCAGATAATATGGGATTGGATGAAATCATGAAAATAATAACCAGGAAAAAACAACAATACGTTATTTCTTGAGTGAAAAGAAATTATTGCATTCCTGGCAGACAGTTGCAACAATTTTTTTATTTGAAGTTCCAAAGAGCATGTCCCGTTCTAATTAACTAGCATTAAGATCCACAAAATGGCTAGCAGATAAAACCCAGGAGATGGGAGGTGGGGGCACGAACCCACCAAATCACCACGAGAGATCTGGTGCCACCACTCTCCAGTGCCAAATCATGTGCTCTTATCTTCTTCCTCGTTGTGGGATTTGTTTAATTAACTATGAACTTATTCGTATCCATGGAATCCCTGTGTCACTGTTATTTAGAAATTCGAAGTATCTTCATGGTATCAAGGATCTTGTTTTTGTGGGATTTTATTTGCTTATTTTCTGGACCTTGATCACTTTGTACGGGATATTGATCTTCTATTTTGTTTACTGCTTTCTTGATCAATGTGAGATTCCCTGCATTTTTCTTGCTATAAGGGGGTGAAGGGGACTCGTGCATGGGAAGGATTTTCAGAGGGGGTTTAAATATATTTTAATATATTTGTAAGAAAAATATATTCTTAAAAAGCAAAAGTAGTAGAAAAATGCAGTTGCTTCGAAGGGAGGCACCGGCTTCGGAACGACGCGGTCGGAGCGCTCCAAAATCCCATGCAGGATGTGTTGTCTTCAGGTGCCAGTAAGGCACTAATAATTCATGTGATGGTGTCCTCTTGCTAAATAATTGCTTGTTTGATATTTTGGTTCGTAATTATTAAACAAACATGTCTGGGTTAATCTAATTAAGTATGTTTTTGATGTTAAGTATGTTTTTGATGTTGTTGTCGTTAGTAGAATTTTAGTTATGATTGTAAGAAAACATGTTTTTTTAAAAAAATCTGTGATTGAAACTACTATGCGATGGATTTTTATACATAAATTAAATAAAAAATATATTATTTTAACTTTTATATAATTAAAGTTTGAAATGTAATTATATATGAGAGTTGGTGGAAAAAGTATAAATTATTTGAAAAATTAAATTGTTTTTTATTCATAATTGAAAAAAAAAATAAAAAACACCATGATATTTAATATATATAGGTTCCTAGTTTTTTTTTTTAATGTGAAAATGAGTTTAACATTGAAGGGTTTTTGAGTTCAAATACCTTAAAAATCATTTTTTTAATTACAGCAAATTAACAACATGTCATCTCCTCCCAAGTAAACAACATGTTTTTTTTATCTTAAAGTCACCCGCTTGAGTTTTTCTAAGGGAAACCAAGCGCGCGAGCTTTGCCTTCTAAGTCCAAGCATACTTAGGTATTTTTATGAGCAAATATACAAGCTGACAACTTAGATTCTCGAGCGTCTAACCCCTTCTATACTTTCTTTTTTTTTTCTTTTTTTTTATTCAAGAAAATCTCACCCTCTCGAAAAGCGTATTTTGTGGATCCAGGTGAGGAAGTAAAACCCCGGCTGTCCCAGGCTCTTACAAGAGATGCACGCCCTGACTCGAACTCGAGACCTGCTATGCAGATTTCAAACTCTTTATTATCATGCTACGTCCCTTGGGGATTCCTTCTATACTTCTTCTTCCTCCTCTTTTTATATATATATCTTAGAACAAAACCTCTTTAAATAAATAATTATGGTGATGTTTTAAAAAAATCATTTAATTATGCCATATTTTTTCTAAATAAGATTAGAGGTTGTTCATGGTTATATTTGTGATTCATTGAATAGTTTTATATAAAACTAAAACTCACAATATTTTGTTTTTTACTAAACATGAATATTTGATGGGAATAAAAAAATATTTTTTATTGTCAATATTTTTATTGTTTTTAAAATTAATTATTCTTTTATTTTTTCATATAGTTGTATAAAAATAACCGAGACATTTTATTTTTTAAAAAAATTGGTTATAAGTTTTTACATGAAAAATTATGCTTATTATAAAAAAAATATTTTTTTTATTAAAAATTTAAAATAAATGAACGAAAATGGAGTTTTGACTAAATAAGCATATCTTTTCTTCTAACTTTAACTTATTTGAATTCTTATTTGAATTGCTTTAAGTTTTTAAAAAGCTAAGGTAGTAGAAAAATGCAGCTGCTTCGAAGGGAGGCACCGACTTCGGAACGACGCGGTCGGAGCGCTCCAAAATCCCATGCAGGATGTGTTGTCTTCGGGTGCCAGTAAGGCACTAATAATTCATGTGATGGTGTCCTCCTGCTAAATAATTGCTTGTTTGATATTTTGGTTCATAATTATTAAATAAACAAGCCTGGGTTAACCTAATTAAGTATGTGTTTGATGTTGTTGTAGTAAGTAAAATTTTAGTTATGGTTGTAAGAAAACAGGTTTAAAAAAAAAAATTGATTAAAACTAAAAACACTTTCCGGAAGTTGTAAAAAATTTAAAAATGTCATATTATTTGCTGATTATATCAAATTTGGTCCTCAAACTTTTGATTGGTTTATATATTTTGTTTTGAATATTGTTTTTTCAATTTCATCCCTTAAAATTTAATTTTTATATTAACTTTGATCCTCATTTTTATAATTGTTATTTGTTTTTCCCTTATCATTTTTTAATTGAATTTTTTTTATCTATTAAATTTGATTCTCATTCTTTTGATTGTTACTTATTTTATTTGAAATAATTTATGAAATAGTAATTATTATTATTTTAATTTCTTCATCTTTCAATTTTTTATTTTTTAGATTTGATCTTTATTATTTTGATTATTATTTATTTTATTTGAGATAATTTATAAAATTATATTTCTTTTCAATTTTATTCTCATTCAACTTTTTAATTTGTAAAATTTGTTTCTCATTATTTTAATAAACTTGAAAAAAATAAAATATTAATAAGTTATTTTACAGCTTATTTTCCATGACATAACCAGACACTGAAAAATATTTTCCAACTTATTTTTCATTACACTATCAAACATCACAAAATAATTTACTTTTTCATAATTCACTTGAAAAAAAAACTATTTTATAGCAAATAAACAAGCTAACAAAATAATTAACTAATTAATTTAATTTAAAACCCTCGATATTGAAGCCTCGTATTTCTATATTTTATTTTGTAATTTAGTCATTTGATGGTTTTCTAAGATTATTATATTAATTTTCGTAAATTGTCCTTCGTTTCTAGTTAACAAATAACATGATCATCTATTAAAAATAACAAAAGTGCATTTAAAGAGAGGTTTATATATCTAAAAAAGAATTAATCATCAACTCAAGTGATCAACGGTGTAATTTATGACATTAAAAGGAGGAGAGACATACAAAATCACGAAAACAATAGGGACCTAATCATAATTTACCCTCTGGTTTCCAAGAAAAATTGCCTTTGGAACAAGTATAAACGCATCCTTTAATTACTGCAGCGGTAAGAATTATGTAATTAAATAATTAATTCTTTAAATTTAATCATTCGTATTTTCTAATGGTATCCAATTATATATATCAACTTCGATTAGTAGAACCTTCTGTAAAAATTAATTTTAGAACAGTTTCACAAATTAAAACTAATAACTACAATCATAGAAACTAATCTCCTAAAATATTCAATTCTATTAAAAAAAACAATGATGGCTGAAAAATATAAAAAAATATGACTACGTACGAACATTGTCTCTCTAACATTCCATGGCATCGTAAGACTACGAATATTATGGTGCGTTACGTGTTTTGTTTTAATCATATGTTTGCAATAAAATATTCGGTTAATTAACATAAAATATAATTTTATATAAATCCAACTAAAATTTTTTTAAAAAATATTAGTTTAAAAAAACTATAATTTATAGTTTTTTTATTAAATTGTCACCCAAAAACCATTACAGTACCAACAACACACTGAGATTAATTACTCCTTGGCTCCAACAATTGCTACATAGTATATAAGGATGATTAATGTGTACTTTAACAATGTTTTTTAAAAAATGTATTTTTTTAGCTGTTATAAGAATTAGGAATTATTAGTTGATGACGCCGCAGCTGATAAAATATCAAATATCTCTTTTGTTTATCTTCTATTTAGTTTAAAATATTTAAAGTCAACTTCATGTTCTTTAAAAAATTAAAAATAAATAGGAATCAGTACATCTATAGTTAAATATTACTACTACAAAACCAATAAAATATTCATCTATCAGTTAAAATATTATTATATTTTTGAGGATTAAGACTAATACCGATTAAGACTAATACTCTAATCCTTTAAATAAGATGTGAGGATACCCGAGTTAGCACCAAAAAATAATATTACCATGCCAGAAGCAAAATCACAAAAAAACATGAAAATGACACTCTCAAAACTCTAAACTTTATCGGTCTATATAGTAATTATGAATCATTATTGAAGGTTATATACCATTGATTATATGAGACTTTCGCATATTTTGATTTAAATAGATTTGGTGACAAAAAAAATATTTAAACTCTAAATCCAGTCAAAGAACTTGATTTTTACAAATAAAAGTATTATATTTATTATATAATTATCTACATACAAATAAACCTTATAAAAACGATGATGGACCAGATGATTTTGATAGCATACCTACCATCTAGCAAGAAAAAAAAACATTAATCAAAGAAAAAAAAAATCCTGTGAACAATAAACACTCCATGAGCTTAGTGCAATAAAAAAAAAGGGGCAAAAATCTCACGTGCTCTCAAGAAAAAGAAATTCATTGATCTCACATGACTTTAAACACATAAAAAATTAGCCCTCAAAACATACCTTAAATTTCAATTTAGCCCTTAAAATAAATTTTTGATTCAATTAAATCGCCTAATTAAGTATTAAACAATTCCCGTGCCGAGTCAATAATATGGACTTCAATTTGTGGAGAAGCCCAAGTAAAATGTATGACCATTTGGCCCAATACGAGCGGGCCGGGACGGGTTTTGGCAAATCTAAATAATTAAATACTTCCATTTGAACTTTTTATTCTCATAGATAAAATATTAAATAATTACATTTTGTTTCACTGATTACTATTTATTTTTAATTTTTAAGGTCATTAAATTGATGAATTATTTTATAAATTATATTTTGAATCTTTTTATTATGGTAATTAAATAATCTAATAATTCAAAACTTAATAATGACTTTAACAATCAACTAAATTTAATAATAAGTAAACAATTAAATACTTCAATTGATGATTTTATTATACATAAATACGTGACCTTATTGAACCTAAATTGTGCTACGACTCAACTCATTATCATCTCTATTTATCGGGTTGTCATTAAATTATTATCTTAAAAAATGCTACTGAAATATAAATTTCATAATGAAAAAAAAGCGATTTACGTACTTAATTACTTTCTCTAATAATTTCTACTTAAATATTGCAAATACAACCTCGTGTTTTTGCGTCTACATGTCCAAGCCCAATCCCCTGCTCTATCGTGGTTCCTCCTCACCTTCAACTTTCTTGTACACAAAACCACTAGCAATCCACAAGTAAACACCAAAATTTAAAGCACTCAATGCTGCCATCACCCAGTAGAAGTAGTCAACATGGGCACGGTTTAGATTGTCACCAAGTAAAATGCCAATGGACCTTGCTGTAATGGCCTGCACCGCAGTTATAATAGCAGTGTTGATAAAGCTCCCAACTCCGATCACACTTATATGGGCTGCAGCTCCGAGGCTTCTCATCGATTCCGGCATTTGATCGTAGAACAGTTCCTGCAATCCAACGACAGTGAACACATCTGATATTCCGCTGATCATGTACTGTGGGAGTATCCACCAGACACTCATCGGGATTGTTGCTTTTGGGGTGTCCATTAGACCGTGCTGTCTTGCAATGCTAACCCTTTTAGCCTCTACTTGAGCTGCTACTACCATTTCAACTATAGACAGGAACAGGCCAATGCCAATCCGTTGTAGCATAGTTATACCAGAGCGGTGTCCGGTTAACTTTCTTGCCGCAGGGACGAAAATGCGGTCATAGATCGGAATGGTAAAGAGGATCGTGAGGCCTACGAGGCTTTGGAATGATGCTGGTGGAACTTGGAAGTTTGGTCCTATTGATCTGATCATTGTGCTGCCTTGCTTGATGAAAAGAGTGTGTGTTTGAACTAATACTGCAGTGAACATGAAGCAACTTAACCAAATGGGGAGGAGGCGCAGCACAAGCTTCACTTCTTCCACCTGGTTGAGCGAGCATAAACGCCACGGGTTTCTTGGTTTGCTTGAGGCATCCAAATTGTCAATGATCATGGCCTTGTCCAAGAACCTGAATGTTCAACATGTAATGAACGCAAGTCTATAAATGATGGATATAAATGACATGCATTTCTCCTCATCTTAAAAATATGATTGCATAGATTTGCTTATCCATATATTTTTTTTCCTCCTACTATAAACCTAATCTCAGCATGTCATTGATTATGATATTTTCTTTATTTTAGTGTTATTGTTGAATGTTAAAAGTACAACTCAAGTTGACCTTACATGTCGACACAATAACGCACTAACCAAGAGCCTAGTTCAGCCAAGTTTCCCTTTGAACTTCCTTAAATTACATATATTAAAAATATCATAAAAAAATAAATATTTAATTTATATAAAATAATAAAAAATTTACAGATGAATTATACTAACTTCTTAAAAAATTAAACACACCCAATATAATTAAAAAATAATTACTATTTTAAAAAGGCTAAAAAAACCAAAAACAAATAATAGAGAAGAGGTATTAATTAAAACATAAATTTAAAAATTATGTTAAAAAATAAATAAAAAGGTGGATTAATAAAAAAAATGAAAATTTAAAAAAGAAAGAAAGAAACGAACCAAAATGAAAAATAAAAATAAAAAAACAATACACCACCAACTTGGATTAAAAAGTGAAATTGAAAATAAAAAATCATAAGAATAAAGATTAAATTGAAAACACCAATACATGATAAAAAATTAAACATGTATAATTTTTCAACGTGTTTCTATACACAAAAAATCATAAATAAATTACAAACCATTATGTAACTAAATGAAAAAAAAAGTCATTAACAATAAATAAAAACATAATTTGAAAAATTGAGACATACAAATGTAGATCAAGATATTTAATATCACAACATGGGTTGTTTAGGTGGTTGCATTCAATGAATTTGTTTATTAAAATCAATTTGTAATAGAAATCGACATATACAAAACTTATTGAATAAAATAAAAGGACAAAATACCATGCAAGGCTTCACATACTAAAAATATTATAACAAAATAAATATTTAATCTATATAAAATATATAAAAATATTATAGATGAATAATACTAACCTCCTAAAAAATTAAATACACCTAATATAATTTAAAAAATAATTTCTATTTAAAAAAGGCTAGAAAAGCAAAAAATAAAGTATCACAGAGAAAGGATATTTCCGAGCTTAAATATATATTTTTAGTTGTTTTCAAGATAAAAAAAAAACACCTAATCATAGCCCCCCTCATCATATGAAACCATTTGACATAAAAATAAACTATTTTGGTGGCCGAAATTATCGTAAATAATAATTTTCTCTTTCTAAGCTAAAATCCAGGGACCCCCCCACCAAAAAGGGGACTAAAAATGAGGAAAGTGAAATTTGGTATCAAAATTCTTCTTTTTTTTTTTGAAAATTATGGGACTAGTCACCTAATAACTCAACAAGATGGAACATGAAAATAAACTTTTCAAACAAATTTCAAAGTCACTGTTATGTTATATGTGTTTTTCATTTTAGTTCTCTTTCTTTTGATTCAACATCTACTTCTAAAAAAACATGCAATTGGGTTCAAACTTGGGCTTAAAATAGCCCAATCATGCAAAAAAAAAGTTTAAGGACCAAAATGAATTTTTTTAAAAAATATTATTACAATCCACGTTGAATTGTGAGAAAATAAACAATAAAAATTGTTATAATATTTTCCTATATACTTTAGTTTTTGTTAATTTGTATTTGTATTTTCAAAACAATATCTTATCATTAAAAAGCCTAACAACCTCACCTTATTGACTGCAAGTTAACCACCTAACATGGACGTATTATTAGTTATGTATTTTTATTTTTTATAAAAAAATATATATGCATGTTTTTTCAATACATTTTTGTAGTTTAAAAAATTTAAACTCAAATCAAAATTTCTATGCATACATGTAATTAAATAAATAAAAAATTATGTGTGCAAATAAATAAATAAAAAATCATTAATGATATGTAAAAATAAAACTTATAAAATCGAGAGACATGTATAGATCAAGATATTTAATCTTGAAAGATAAGATATTTATTTGGTTATATTTTCTAAATATATTTATTAAAATAATTTTTTTATTTAAGCAAACAATAATAGAAATATAAATACAAATTAAATTGATCAAATAAAATAAAAGGGGGGAAAACATCATGCAAGGCTGCACATATTAGAAATATTATCTGAAAAATAATTTTTTTTATTTTCAAAAATAAATTTCATCCATATAAAAGATAAAAATAAAATTATAAATAAATCAGAAAAACTCTTCAAATTTAAAGGTATAACTAAAAAGATAATCGTCATTTAAAAGAGGCTCCCCAGATAAAATGAAAGAGAGAATGAGTACTAATTTAAATATAAATTAAAAAAATCATAAAAAACCATTAATTTTTAAAAAAATAAAAAATAAAGCAAGGGCTAAACGCCACCGGGCCTAGCAAGCCAGGCTAGCTTGCTTGGTCCATTTTGTAGGGGCTTGTATGATTGGGCTATTAATTTTTTTTTGTTTGCAACTAGGACGGACAACATGTCATCTGCCCCAATTTTTTTAGAAAAGAATTACATGACGCATTGTCTGATTTGCCCAAATTCTAGCCATTGTGATGGCTAGGAAATCAAGGCTTAATTTGTTTTACCCTAAAGCCCTTTTTTAACCCATCTTAACCTAAAACACCAAAAAAACCATGATAAACCTATCTATAACTTCAAAAAACCACTCCAAAAACCGAAATGAAACCGAATCCAAAAATCAACCCGAGTTTATATATGTTTTTTTATATAAAATTTAAAGGTGCAAAAACACATAATATGAACTCTTTTCATCAAATGAAATAATTTGACACAAATATAGTATGTTTTGGTGGCTTAAATCGGTGTTAAAGACACTTTGCTTTCTATATCGCCGGAATTTAGTGACCTCTCTCTTTTCTATCTCAAACAGGGACTTAAAAATAACAAAAATAAACTTTTATACTAAAATTAAATTGAAAAAACATTGAGGTATTGAAGTTTAGATACTAAAGTGCATTTTCTGTGAAACTTATGGCATGTCACTCATGTTTAACACCGTTTTCATTTCGATCCATCTTCTTTTAATTCCACATTTTTATAAAAAATTAAAATCAATTGTTCTTCTATTAAGACTAAATTACTGAAAACCAAATTGAAAAACAGATAAAATGTTATACAGCTCATTAACAATAAACAATAATGTGTAAAAAGATAGACAGGAAAGTCTTGAACAGTAAAAAACCCACTAGAGTAATACTTAATAATTATCACCAAAACTAAGCTAGGCCCCTCTTTCCGATGTGGAAGATATGGTTTCAGGAGAAGGTTAGACTTTTCTACTCAGAGTTGAGAGAAAGCAAAGAAAAAAGAAATTGATGACCTGGAGCCACCTGGAAAGTAGGGGGGAAAAATGTTGATGCTACCTGAAAGCAAGAAAGCTATCAGTGATTTGACAGTAGGTAGGATTCCGTTCTGTTTCAAGAAAGAAAAGATTGTTCCTCGGAGAAAGAAAAGTTGTTAATGATTTTGGCTGAAGTATGGCTTAACTGATTCTATTCAAGAGAAAGCAAGGCAAAAAGACTTGATTAATCCACCTTAAAAATGAAAGTTAACATTCTTTATTGAACATGGCTTGATTCTGTTGATCAGAAAAAGGAAGCAGTGCACTGATGATCTTGACAGGACTTGTCCTGTCCAGGAAAAAATAGGTATAGAGGATATAATTTACAGCTATTCTTGATGTGCTAGAGTTTCAGGTAGTCCATGCCACCCTCTGTTCCTCACCATTAAAGCAAATTAACAGATCAGAGCTTAAAGTTTCTTTAAACTTAATTTTAGATTCTTAAACTAGAGGATTTACTGAATTTAAGTTGTTAAATAAAATTCTGGTCCCCAGAAACTTCAAGTTGTTGAATAACAGAGGCTTAGTCTTGAAGAAATTATTATGCTTTTCTAGGGTCTGAAGTGTGAACAGAGAGTAATTGTGGAGGCAGTGAATCTCTAAGATGCTTTGCATGGTTGCATTTTCTTGCATACCAAACAGCACTTTTTCTCAGAAAATCCAAATAAAATTGATGCCTGCACCTTGAGTGAGCATTTTTAGGCCAACGAATCTAACACTAGGCAAACCCATTAAGAGGTAGCAATGTTCATTGATATGACCCCGACCAATACTAACCATTAACCCCCATGTTCTTTATTTCAACATAGCCATCGAAGATAAGAGGAGACTTTTACACTATATGCTTGCCTTTTGAACTGACTGATACCTGTATTGATTTGTGGCAGCCAAAGTTCGACTGTTGCCGGGTTGACCTTCCACGTCAGTCCCTACTGCCTCATAACAAATGCCCAAACCTTGGTGAGTATCGATCACGCGCCGCTTCCGCATGGCTGCCACAAATACTTGTGCCACCATGGTGAAAGGGCTTTTCACTGGAGCTTGTTTCCTGTATCTCTTAATTCCTGCTAAGAATATAAACAATGCCACCCCTAATGCTCCTGTCAGCATCCCATATCCTGCTGTCCATCCCACATTGTCCTGTTCATCACATAATCACAATTTCAATATTGCATTCCACGTTCATCAATGCCACATAATTTTGGAACATTAATTAATGCATTGAGCATCAAGTTCAAAAGTCTGATCTTCTATTCATAGAATGAATGGGTAATAATGAAACTCGGCCTGACCACCGACTTGACTCAAGTATTGGATCATAGGTTAGTTATGTTAACTAGATTAATTAAAATAAAAATGTTTTAAATTCTCAAGTTAAAACTATGTCGTTTTTTTTAAATAATTTAAGTTTTGACTGGATCGCATATTGACCCGTTAAATTGATTAGGAGATAATATTAAATCATTGTTTTATTTTTTAAACTTAGCTCGAGACATGTTTTGAATCAAACCATTTAGTCATGCCGGGTTTAACAGCTGTGGTATAAGAAGTGAAGTGCTACTCTCATTTCCATTGGAAAATTGGGAAATAATACAAAGCCTGGTTTACCTGAATGTAAATGACCAACAGGACAGCAGAAGATCCGCCAGCCACTATTCCTAAGTACCACCAATTGAAGAATGAACTCTTGGCCGCCTTCTCCTCTGGCTTCTCCTCGTCAAACTGATCCGCTGCAAAGGTCTGCACACATGGCTTGTGCCCACCTTCACCAACAGCTAGTATGTAGAGAGCAATAAAGAACACAGCCTCACGGTAACGCATAGGAATTACCGAGACCGATAAGGTCAACAGAATCATCCCCTGTGATTTAAATTCATTCGAGCAAAATTATCAACAAAAAGTCAAGTACTGCACAGTCTTTGTAGCTGTAAGTAGATGAACATCACAAAGAATAAATCTCAAAAACAAGTTCAGTCAAGTTAGCTAGAGGGTGTGCTTCACACATTATGGCCAGGTGTTGAGTTCTTCTGGGCAAGGAACAGTTAGATTAGGCAGGAGCTGTTAGGTACCAGGATATCTTCAGAATTACCATAACAAGTTACGAAGGAAGGGGAGTTAAAAATGGTAGCCAGTGAACATACGAGGAAGTAAATGGCTGAGGCAAGCAGGATGGTCTTGAAGCGGCCAAGTAAGGAGTCAGCTACAATTGCTCCGAAGATGGGGAAGATTGCTGATACACCAACCCATGTGTTGACATTCTTGATGGCTGTGGAAGTGGACTGATGAAGATCATTTGTGAGGTATGTTATGAGGTTACCAGCCAAACCATAGTAGGCAAACCTCAGACTCACCTCAACAACTACAGCCATAGATGATGAAATGAAAGTTTCAACTCTTTAGAACAACGTTAAAAGAAGAATAATTTTTGTTCAAAGAAAAATAAAGGATGATGATGAAGTTTTTAGCTTACAGATAATGAAGATGGCAGAATTCCAGCCACCTTTGGTGGGTTTTCGTAGGGCAGAGACGACCTTGGTCTCTTCCTGGCCATTCCGAGTCATGATTGGAGCAACGACGATATCCATGGAAGGTTGTAAGAATTTTTGGACATGGTTTGAAAGGCTAATTTCTTGAGTATTTATAGAATTTTTTTTTGAAAAACATTTATTGTCGTCAAGAGGAAGGCAGACTTGGACAATCCATTTGATCTCAGAAAATATCAAGAGAGTGACATTTCAACAGCTGGAAAGAGATTGGTTCGCGTGGTTAGGTGAGAACACCCCATGCAATCCAAATTAATTTTTAGCATTTGTAATTATTAAGAAAACTTCAAAAATGCCATAGTTGCAAAACTCTATCCATGGTACGGCCTAGATTATGAATTTACAGGGTTAATTTCTATCTACCTGACTCAAATAAAAAAATTATTTTAATAATAAAATAAATTAATAAATTAAGGCTTGAGTTTTGATTAATTAATAATTAACTAGGTTAGCAAATCTATCTATTTTTTTAATGAGAATATTTAAGTTTTAAAATTTTAATCAGTTTAATTGGTTTTTTTCGGTTCGGTTTTTTCGGTTATTTTTTTTTTCTGTTTTTCTCGATTTAATCGGTTTTTCGATTTTTTTCTCACCTCTAATTTAAACTCAAGATTCTTTAAAAACATTGACATATCAACCTCCAATTAATTATACACCTGAAAATATCATAAGTTTCAATATATATATGTATATATAGTTAATATTTGATTATTTTCTCGAGATAAATTAAAAATATAGAGATACTGAAAATAAATAAAATTTGTTATTTGTTTGTTTTAAAAAGATAAAAATTCACTTAAAAATTATGTATCTTGCTCCATCACTCTAATAATATACATATGTATATATTAATTTATTCTTTCATTCTAAAACAGTGACCAAACACAACATTATTTATTTAAAATCTAATTAGCTTTCTGTATCTTAACAAGGAACGGCAAGTTGCTTATATTACTCGTGGAGTACATGCCAGACCATGCCCGTTACAGCCAGATTATCATGCCCGATAAAGTATATAGCTCAGGTTGAAAACTGTGAGGTTATGGGAGGGGCCATTGATGGAACCAGACGAGAGCCATGCGCCTCCATCCTATAGTGTTTTGTATTTGGTAAATAATTAGCTATGTTTACTTTTATGGGCTCTTCAATCCTCCCCTGAATTCTGCTGGCTATGTTTATCATGTTGACCTTTATATAACGTAAAATGACTCCCTCTGCCTCCCTCTCTCTCCACCGTGCACGCTCACTCGCCATGCTCTCCTCCGTGAACAAGTCTCGAAGCCTTGCCTTGGACTGTTAAGATCGAAGCAGTTTTTTTAGTTAAAAAAACCAATTATTTTTCAAGGCATAATTAAGTAGATGTAAGAAAAGAAAAATCATTTGCTCCATCCCTCGCTGCTATTTTCATCATCTGCTTGGATATTAATGTTTCTTAACTTGTGTTTAGTTTAGTGTTAAAAATTGATGGTTAATTATTAAGAGATTTAAGGTTAAAAATATTAAAACGTAGCTGAAAAATAAAGTGTTAAAAATGTTTAATATATAAGTAAGGGTGTTCAAAAAACCAACAAACTAATTAGACTAAAAAAACCAAAAATAAATTAACAAAAAAAAAAAACGAACTAAGAAAAAAGATTGAAGAAACCAATTTAAAAACAAGAAAAATCACTCGGTAGGGTTCGCGATGAACCAAGATTTTATTAGTATATCTTTATATGTTTTTACCAAAAAATATCGAATCAAGAAAAACTCACGTACGAGTATAATTTTCTCGAACACAAGCACGCTCTAATGGAGGCGTGTTGGGTCCAGCGCTAGCCAAACCCATCACGATTGAATTTGATAGTGTTCCAAGTCTCGAATAAGCTGAGTTTGGCCAACCTCAGACTCATGTTGGGGACTCGTAGCACCAGTCCTTTATTGCCACACCCTACTATTGGGTCTGACAATTTTTGCAAAGCCTAGTAGCTTGACACGTGCTTTCTTGAAAGTATCCAGGCTGAGGATTTTTGTCATCGGGCATGGGTAGATTCGCTATACCTATGAATTCAAGTATAATACCTAAATCTAACGTCATCAATTCTATAGATTTCTATATAAAATATTAAAGGATTTATTTCTCTACAAATCAGTTTAATTAAACAAGTCTACACTCTATCAACCACCATTAGGTGTACTAAAATCTTTCATGACCTACAATGTCTTCATATTTTTGCTGAATAAAATGAATGAAATACAACTTAAAATATCATGAAGATAAAATTACAATTCAGCCCTTCCTCTTTATAAAATGACAAGACTCGTTGATTCTAAATACATAATGAGACCTTCAGAATAAAAGTTCACAATCTTTATTTTTTATTACATATATATGGGACCTTTTATAGTTACTAGTCACAAGTTACTTTGGTCTATTAAGAAAATTATCAATCATCTTGGCTAAAGAAAATAAATAGAATTGTTATAACTAATTGATTAACTAATTGTCCAATTCGGGAGCCCTGTTGCTAGATTACTTGAATTTTTTAGATTTTATCAGTTTGATTTAAGTTTTAAAAAACTAAAACCAATCGATACGGATATAAATCAACTGATACAAAAAAGGTATAAATAGAAACTTAAAACATTTTAACCTGAATGATTTACCTTTTTTGTTATTAGATGGCGCAGGTCTTGAATCCTTTGTAGAAGTGTTTTTATTTCGGATGAATTAGTCTTTCTTGTGATTATTTAATATTTATTGTTGGATTTAAGAGCACAAAGAGTTGATTTTTTTGATTTTTTCCTTCTGTCAATAATGAGAACTTCCAAGTAATCCGAATCCTGGTGTTGGTGTTCCCGTGAAACCACGTGTCTATCATTTTTTTTTAATTTTTTAAAAAATTCATACAAAATATTAAATAATTATGTATTTTATTGTCAAATAATTAAATAAAAAATAATTTATAAAATAAAAATCTATTAAATCCTGTAACTTGCGTTCTAAGTTTACTTGATTCACTTGAGTTTATTTAATTTTTTTATTAATTAAATGTTATTTTTTTATATTAAATTAATTTAGGATTGATTTTTTTTTCTTCAGAATTCTCCATGAATTTTGCAAATCAACCCAATTTAATGTCGGTAGATGAAATATTTTTTAATATTATTATTAAATGAATATATCGTTTAACTCATGATTAGTAGATTTGTATGGAAATCTTTGTGCTTGACTTTTAGTTTGATAACTACGTCAGAGTGGCATCCTTCAAGTATCACGAAGACTTAGACCTTAGTCCTCTTTTAGCCGTGCAAGTAATAATTCTCCATACGTCTCTATGCACAAGTCAAAAAGGATATTGGAAACACACATCAAAGATTTCCCTTTACTCCTTCCTTTTGAGCTTATCTTCTCTCCTTTTTCATTGTGTTGTTTCCATAGTTGTTCAGGTCTTAGAGAAATTATTCATATTTGAGTTCTATGCTAGTTTCTCCACCATCAAAAACACTTGAAGATTAGGTCTTCGTTTGCCCTATCTAGCTAGGATACCAACAAGGGAACTTCTTATGCAGCACTCTAGCTAGCTAGATTGGTTGGTATACTCTCACGTAGGGCTACAATATTGGTGGAAAATGCACTCCTTTTAGTGTGACGATTACCCCCAATAAATACTATTCTATACCGACTCCACTACCTGTCCTTGCATCATCGATGACAAGATCAGCAAATTATCGTCCCAACATTCGATCAGTGATTTTAATATTTAGACTCCAGTTACTTCATACGGAGCCCATGAACTCGATAATGGTCATCTCTATCTCTGTATGCACAGGAGTCAATGAAGGGATCTTGGAAGTTAGTCTCGAAGATCAACATCTAGCAGTCTAGTGGGCTTGGTTGGTTGTGCTCACACTTAAAAGCATATCGGAGATTATGATTATAATTGTTTTTTAAAATATTTTTTATTTATAAATATATTTAAATAATATTTTTTTATTTTTAAAAAATTATTTTTAATATCAGCGCATCAAAATGATTTAAAAATATCAAAAATATATTAATTTTAAAAAAAATATTTAAAAATATTTTTAAAACATAAAAATAAACAAACGGATATTATAATATAAACTGCGCTATTTTGGTGTGACTTGCAATGCAGTCTTTAAGAAAAATTCTAGACCGACTGCACTATACCTTCGCCTGCATCATCAATGACAAGGAAAACAAATTATTGTTCCAACATTCGATCAGTAATTTTAAAATCTTTAAATTCGTATGGTGCTCATGAATATTAATTATATAATTCTCATCCCATGATCACTAAATTAGCGATCCAGCTAGCTTCTTCTCTCTGATGATATCCTAGTCGATTGCCATTAAATCATCTTTCGTGCATTGTTGTCAAAAGCTGGAAAGAAAGGTGCTAACCAGTAGGATATCAACGAAAAATGTTGAGTTGAAGTTATTTTGGGTTCATTGTTGGTCTATAATCAAAGTTATTAAATCTAACGTGGCTTGTGATGTAAATCTAAAATAATATGTTGTTTATTTTTTAAAAAATTAAAATGATGTTGTTTTGAAGAATTTTTTAAATAAAAAAGTAAGCTGGATATTGATAATTGATAAGGACGATGAGTTGACATGCACAGAAACCCTACCACATACGAAGGAATCAGACTTGGAAATTAATAAATGAAGGGAAATTAATTAAACATTTCAAAACGATGGAATTAGTGTTCTTGACCACTCTCATTAATTAATTCGTATTTTCTTTTGAAGATAAAATAATCAAGAATTCCAAGAATAGTTTTTTATTCTTACTTAATAATCATGAGACAGTTTAAAAAAATATTTGGTTCCTGTATATATATAATTATCATTAGCATTAAAAAAAACAACTTTCCATCCCTAAATCCTTATTAATTACTAAAAATATTTGCAACCGATCGTACGTATATACCACTATATATGATAAAAAAAATAATAATTACAATAGTACAAGTACTGCGAAAGATTCGACGATCCAAATCAAAGGTTCATGCATTGAATAGAAGCTGTTGAATGAAGATGTATAGAAATGGCATGAATCACCTTTAGTACCGTCTACCATGAGCTAGTCATAACAGTACCGTCACCACAACATATATATATTGGCCACGAGCTTTCTGTGCATATTTACATGCACAGAGAATTTTCATTGAGCTGTGCACGTCTCAACTACATGGCGACAACATCTAGCAGAAATACCAAGGGATTTGACAATATTCCACTAAGTTTTTGTGGTATACAAAGTACCATATGAAATGTGTAAGCTAAAATGCTTCCATGAGCAAAGAACAGTGATTGGGACAAGCTAGCTAGCTAGCTCCACCTGAATCAATGAAGACTGAATCGAAAATGTGTAAATTAATAAATATCCACCACATACTTGGGGTTTGAGAGTGCAAAAATCCTTCACTGGTTATGTTTGCTGTAATCTATTACCTGACTTCAAGACTTTGAGCAGTAAGTAATTAGCAATTGCCTGATAAACTTGGTGTTGAAGTGTTTGGTATTGTTATTATGCATGTAGGTCCAAGGAGCGTAGCGTGATGGTAAAAAGTTTGAGATCTGCACAGCAGGTCTCGAGTTCGAGTCAGGGCGTGTACTTCTTGTAAGAGCTTGGGACAGCCAGGGTTTTACTCCCTCATCTGGACCCATAAAATGCGCTTTCCGGGGAGGTGAGGTTTCCTCGAATCCAAAAAAAAGTTATTATGCATGTAGGGTGTTTTTTAAAAGTTACTGCTTGAGAATTTTTTCTTCGTTTTTCTTGTTACTTTCAGATTTTTTTTTCTAGTTATTCTTGTTTTAGTGTTCTTTTATAAAATCAATAATTTGGTTTACTACTATATAAATATTTCACGTATTATTTTTCAAAACAATTTGAAGAATCAATAAATCTCTGAATATATCATAAACAAGAATATTTCCTATACGCTGTGTCAAGAACACAGTGTCGCTATAAGCTTTTTTGGATTTAAGCAATGGATTTTGATAATGCCATGTCAAGTCGGAAATTATTGGTCTTGACAATCCACCACTAGTTTCATCCCTGACCTCGGTCAGGCGAGGTCCATGAAAAGACGAAACAGCAGCCGCCCAGAAATGTGAGTTATCATCAACAAACAGGGTTTTCAAAATTGTTTCTTGCACACTATCATGATTCTTATTTCTAGCCTCTATTAAAACTATACATCACTGCGTACCAATCCCCCATCGATCGACCACTTGTATCCCAACTATCCTTTCCTTCTCCTTACCATACAAGTGTGTGATTTCAAAATAGTTCTCCGTACTTGAAACCAAGCAGTTTCAGGATTTTATGGATTAAATCATCGAGTCACTTAAATTGTTATTTAAAACTCGACTTAAATCAGATTTTAAATTAATTTATCTATCAAATCGAGTTTAATAACATAATCTAAAACTATCTTATTTAATGGAGGGTTAACTGATGAATTTGTTTCTAATATATATATAAGACAATTTCTCCTTTCAATCCTTGAATTTTAGAGTCAAGCTCATAAATCATAATTACTATATACTAGTAATATATTTTCAATAAACCCTTTTGTCTGTTTATAATTATTTTGGTGGAAAAAATGAAATAAAAGGAGAGAAAAATTGAAAATAAATAAAAAGGAGTATCAAACTGATCTGATCACCAGCTGGTGCAGTTGATTGATTCCAACTTAGAACACATACTCACTATTTCCTTGCTTAATTATACCTAATAATATAATAATTAAGATTGGTGGATCTTCAGATTTCTTTTATTATTATTATTCTATTAAGTATATATGGCACTTATATAGCCTCTTACTTGAATGTCTTGACACTCATATGGCACTCATATATGGCATTTTCTGTAAAAGATCTTCAGATTTGTGCATCTCCGGGTTCGGGTTCGGGTTCGGTTACCTTAATCTACAAGATTTATCTGTAAAAAACTCGAAACTATCGGTTCCTGCATTTTCACCTCAATTAATCTTTGAAATTAAAGGTAGATAACTTACTCAAAGGATGATTAAAAAAATATATATTTATTTCAGGATGCAGGCCAATTAGCACACGGTAGCACCACGGCATTTCTGTCTCTGGTTCTTCTAATCTATTCTTTACTGTACATCAGTTGTGGGAGCCTCAGGCACTCACGGTTTTGATAAAAAGGCTGGTACGTATAACTGTTCCTATTAATTATTATTCATTATAACAATTTTGAAATATATAGCTAAGTTGGTGTAATGGTCAAGAAGGTATGTTATTCATATCATTATTAAAATTCAAATATGACTAAAAGAAAGGTGAGAAATTAATAAAACATAAATATAACATAAAGATGTTAGAAATATATTTATGTAAATCTCTTTAAATTATATTAGTTAAACTTTACTTATCCATTTTATTGATGTTTGAAATTTATGTGATCCAGAAACTGATTTAGATTAAATTCTACGTTGAATAGAAAATTACACTTGATAAAATCTAATAAATTTGATCAAACTTGTCAAATAATTATCTTAACCCAAAAACTTAAACTGTTAGATGAAGTTTTAAGAAATAATTTATATTATTCTTTAACAAAACCAAATTCAAACAATTCATCTTATGTTTTTTTTAAGAGCTCGTTTGAGAAAATGACAACTTTAACTTTTAGATATTTTTCAAAAGTGTGTTTGTTTTTAAAAAAAAATTCAATTTAATTTTTTTAATAACTTTGATGTGTTAATAATAAAAATAAAAAATAATTTTAATATATTTTTTTTAAAATACTTTTAAAATCACAATTCGGTATAAAATCAATCTCTAAAACAAACAAGTATAACAACTATGCTTTGACCTTGATTAGACTGAAAACTCCAACACTACCACTAGATTGTAAAGCAAAAACAAATCATATGGGCGGCCTTTGATTGGACGGAAAGCTCTTGTACTATTGTTTTATTTGTAGCTTCATTTGTATTGAATTGAAGTTGAATAATGGAAGAGTTGGTGAGATTTTTTAATTATGTTCCTTGAGTTGGAAAACATCAGAAAGTTTAAATTATCACCTTAAAGAATAGCGAAAAGATTCATGAATTTCGATCGAGTTCTTGGTTAGTATCAATGTCGAAGGGTCAACGTGATACAAGGGAAGGGGACAAGCTGAAAATGGCCTCGCTGTTGATGGAAGGGCCGTATACAGAGGAAGCTGCAGCTCATCAGGTGGCTTGTCACAAGCTAGTGTGTTTTGAATTGACTCCATTATAGTTTACGATGGAGCTTTTCCAAGGTGCAGCAATTTCTTTGAATTTCAGCATATATAGGAATACAAGCCTAGTGGTCTGGGCTAGAACTGGGGCACACATGGCTAATCAGCCCTGGATGTTACCGTTTATTGGACATGTATCTGCTCATGGCCGATGGCTAGCACCATTGTGTCTGAACTTTTATAATTCATGTTCTTGCTGGGAAGGGGTGGTGTCTTCAAGCGTCAGACCAATACCTGCAAAAATCACTGCTATCATCATGTGATGATGATGTGAAAGCTTTCGGTTCGTTTCAATTACTGTTAGTGGCATCTTTTTGAAATGGTGGGTTCAATTGCAACTAATGAAAAGTAGGCTAGATATTCCTAGTGTACAGCAAAATAAAGAGTTAGGGTTTCTCAGGTTCCAAGTTTATCGTCCAAAATACACAGAATTCTGAATTATATATAAATTCAAGAATAAATTTCAGAATCATCCATCTTAATAGTGGCTAAACTAACGTAGCTAATTAAAAGTAAATCAGATTAAAATTCTAAAACCTATATAGAAAAACAAAATCCAAAAATAACTTAGAAAATAAAGAAAAAAAAATCTCAAACAACAATTTCTAGGTCTAATTTAAACATGAAAACCAACTTTTATTCAACGATTATATAAAAAATTATGGGGTTTAACCGAGTAAATCTTATTAATATCTTCTCTCGATTACTATAAAAAAAAAAAAAAAACGTTCATTTATTGTTATTTCTCCTTTTTTCAGAGGAGAGGAGTGTGTAGAGGTGTGGATTCCTCGTCAACATCAAGTTGCATTAAACATTCTATTTTTGATATGGAAAGCTCCAAGAATGGCTACTTTAAATGGCCTTGAGTGTTACTGAGAACTCTGCAACTCATCAGGTGGCTTGTCTCCCAGTAATATGTTCTGAACTGACTGCACTAGCTAGCTAGGATGATTGAACTAGCTAGAGGCTTCACACACACTCACAACTCAACTGTAGAAGATTCTATCCCATGATGCACAAAACATGAAGCGGGAGGGAGTTTATCTACGACATGCAGAATGGCTACTTGCAGATCCACTTGCTAGTTCTTCTCTTGGACCAAGAGAAATCCAACATTATCTCAGTTTATTATCTCAAGAATAATTATTTTTTTTATAAAAAAACAAAATATATATTAGTGGTTTTAATAAACATTTAGTATTTAAGAATGTATCGCCTAGAAAATTTTTAAAAACAATGTTTTGATATAATTAAAATTTCATAATTATAACAATTTTATAGTTTTTTTGCAAAGTA
>Ga0325411_1001303_pt1 | contig 27693 bp, 20 predicted proteins | sample PopdelMetagenome_13_FD_206181 | JGI IMG/M metagenome (GOLD analysis project Ga0325411, IMG submission 206181) | Populus deltoides microbial communities from Bellville, Georgia, United States - Xylem-PdIQD-R4 | ecosystem: Host-associated > Plants > Phyllosphere > Stem > Wood/Secondary xylem...
TTAGTTTGTTTTGCCTCCAAGCCAAAATAATTACAACATAAATTAAGTGTGTGTGCTGCAAAAAAAAAAAAAAAGAGGAAAAAAGTAGGAGAGACAAAAACAAAAAAAAAAAAGCAAAAAAAAAAACTCTTTCTCACATTCTTTCCCCCTACATACAAAAAAACCCTAGACTCATTATTTCAAAAACCCATTCAGGCGCCAACCATACAAGAAAAATGAGCCCCTAGCTTCAAACTCTATTTCCCACTGTGAAGCTTTTATGTTACCTTATTGCCTTTTAGCCCTTTGGTCCCTAACTATCACGAACACACCAAAATGACCAGACCTTTCATGTCCCTCACATAGTAGACACAAAGCCAAGATAATAATATAAACAATCATCTTTTTCTTCTCTTATTGATCGAACCACATAGACAACGCTTCCTCTTCCCCGTCATTATCTCTCTAAGAAACAAAAAGCAAGACCAGCATTCTCCCTCATCTTTCTTACTCTAACCCCACCCATGCCCCTCCCATATCAGCTTTTAAAAGACAATCACTTATTGTTGTCATCACCCATAGCACCAGTCACCATTAAAACAGACCCCTCATAGTTTTTCTCCTAACCAACTAAAACTAACACCATCCCTATCACCCTTTTACCATATTTGTGAACCATAGCTCCTTCATTTCACTTTCATCGCCATCTATATTTGACCACCAATGGCAACAAATCAGTAGCAGCAACCACCATGCAGGGAAGTAATACCACCAGCACTGTGAGCCACTTTATTCCTTTCCAGTCTTACCAACTGCTCTTCAGCAGCACCTAAACAACGGTAGCTTGTGAAGAAGAGATAATATAAAAGTTAATTAACTGGGAAGAACAAATCCACAAAATAATTCAATCGACTATGTTATGTGATTTTTTTTTGTTTTGCAATTGATAGTGGGATTCATCGCTAGCATAGAAAGAAAAAGGTGGAAACACTGCTTTCAATCCATTAGATTTCCCTTTTCAATAGTGATCACGTGCCGCCACTATTCCAACAATTTCAAAAACTTCCAATGTGGTTCCAAGTTCCAATGACTTCTCTAGATTATTTTATGAATATTAAGAGGCCTATTTTTCAAATTTTAGAAGTTTGATGTGTTTTTTTTATTGTTTGTAAATATGTAATTATTAGAGGTGTTAATACCTTCTCTTTATGCAACCAATCTCTTGCTTAAAATCTCTAAAAGACCAATTAGGATTTCTAGTAACAATAATACTAAGTGGAGATTCTGTTATCCAACCAAAGACCATTCACAATACCCGCTCAGGAACAGTCACCGTGACGTTGCTCCCTTATAAGGAGGGTACGACACTCCCAATAATATTTTGAATAATAACCTCATACAAGTTTTTTATCCTTATATTAAAAGTGAGTAATAATAAATCTCAGAATGGAGAATCCTTTCTTTGGTCAGGTTCAGATATGAGAACTATCGGGACTAAAGTGGCTTGGGAACAGGTATGTCTTCCAAAAAAGGAGGGGTGGCTAGGAATAAAAAGGATAACAAAATGGAACAAGATTGCTTTGTTGAAACACATATGGAACCTGTTCAATGACTCAGATGGCTCAATCTGGTCTACTTGGATTAGATCCAATCTATTGCAAGGTAGGAATTTCTGGACAATCAAGGCGCCAGAGAATTGCTCTTGGGCTTGGGGAAAGATCCTAAAGCTCAGATCATTAGCATGGTCGAAGATGCATTACATCATAGGAGATGGCAGGACAACCTCTCTATGGTTTGACAATTGACATCCTCACAGTCCGCTCGCGAATTCTTACAGTGAAAGATTCATCTACGATTCAGGTATGGCAAATAACGCGAGGGTGAATGTGCTGATTAGTAACTCAGAATGGAGAATCCCTACCACTCAATCTATTGGCTGGCACCCCATTATAGAAGCTATTCCTTCCAATCCTAAGATGGGGCAGAAGGATGAGATTGTGTGGTTGGATTCACCTAATCACAGATTCTTGGTCAAAGTAGCTTGGGAGCAACTAAGATTTCATAATCAGGTTGTTGAATGGCATGACATTGTGTGGTTCAAGAATGCTGTTCCAAGACATTCCTTTCTTCTATGGATGGCTATCCAACAAAAGCTCACAACTCAGGATAGACTTCATTGGTTTGGTATACATGGTCCCAAAATTAATTCTACCTTCAGATTTGATTCTCCTAGATTATATGGGACTTCTAAAGGGAAAAAAATCTGATCCTATTATATATAGGATATTAAATTCGGATTTACTATTGTTATTTTTATTTTCTTCTTAGTTTAGGGTTTATTTATATTATTTGGGTTTAATTGTAAATGGGCATCATATAAGTCCACTTAAGGGGTCCATTAGGGTTTCTTTTAGTTTGGAGTCACTATAAATAAGGGCATAACCAGACATGTAAGGTTAGACAATTCAGATTAATAAAACTTGTTTACCGCACTTTGTGTGTGTGTGTGTGTTGGTGAGATAATCTCCCTTACATGGTTCTCTAAAGAACTGAAAAACGACTTATTGAAGAACAACTGTCTTTGTGGCGTCATCCTTATACTTCTTGTTCGCGAATCAATATCATTGGGTGGGGGTTTTCTGTTTTCTATAGTGATGGTGCTTAGATACAAGTTATTTTTGTGTCACACTGCTATCAAACCTGATTTACTTGGCTTTCTAGGAATTGGTGTCTGCGTGTGGGTTGTGTGACCATGTGATCATGAGGTTCGTATTATTTGGCATCAGAGCTTGACTCCATTAATTAGGTTATATCCCTTTTGAAATGTTTCGTTTCTTGTTGTCTCCGCAAAAAATTTCTTAGTGTCTAATTTCTTCTTTTCTTTTATTTTGCAGCATATAAAAAAGAAATTAGTTATTTCGTTTGGTTCGTGCCCAAAATATATCAGCAGCATAAAAAAAAGAAACAAAAGTCGTTCAAAAAGACATTTATTGGTTTTTGCCGCAGAAAACTAAACAAGGAAAAATTGGATCAAATCAACTAGGAATTAGCTCAAATTTGAGATTCTGATTACTGGGTCCTAATCGCACCACATATTGATTTTGGGGTCCATTGGATATCATTTGCTTTGGTTTTTAATTTCAGGTCTAATGAGGTCTGATTCATAATGTTTTTAGGTCAGTATATCATACCTTATCGTAAATTTCTCAACCTTTATATTCTGTCTAGTTGGGTTGATACGCACTATATCTGAAATGTTAGCTCAATGGGACATCATTTCTAGATTCGGACTTAACTCGTTGTAAACGAGTCTGTTTTGCGTCTACTTTTGAAATTCGCTTTCTTTCTGTTGTTTTCATTTTTTAAAGTTTATTTTCATCATATCCAACATATTTGGGTGTTGTTTCATCATTTTTCATATTTTGTTTCTGTTTTATTCAAGTCAGTTTCATTCATATTTCGGATAGATTCGCTTGCTACTCGCGAGATTATCATCGTAGTTTTGTTTTGCTTGTTTTCTGGTTTTTATTGCCTTTTGAGTTATATATATATATATATATGGATTGCGCTACCAAGTTGGTTTTATTTGGTATTGGTTTCAATTTCGCAAGAAGGTGAGACGAGAGGTGTGAGCGTGTGAGGATATTAAGAGTGTTTGAGTGAAACACGAGCGATGTGAGGATTGTTTTTACCACTAACCAATTTTTGCAGGTACTATCATGTCAGATCAAAACAACACACCACCCCCTCCCGATGTAGAACTTAAATTTCAAATGCAAGCCATGACGAAGATTATGGAAAGAATGAATTCAATGATGGGGAACGTGTGTGGCAGACTTGAGAAGGTGGGAAAACAGGGTAAGGTGGTTGGAACATGTACCCAAGACGTGAGAAAGGTTGGGACTAAACCAAAATCAAACAATGACAGTGGGGCTAAAAGGACAAAGTGGGCTGATTGTGAGGATTTTAAGGAGGATGTTGATGATATTGTTGATGGAGGTTTTAAGGAGGAGACTGGGCATCGGAAAGGTTTTCGGCAACTTAGGAACCGAAGGGATTTCATGTATTTTGATGAGGTGTTATGGCAAAAGAAAAGGAGGATTCAAAAGGAGAGGTGGTATCAAAGAGAAATAAAGAGATTAATGTTCTAAAAAAAGAATCTAAGAGTCTATCCTGTATTAGAGGGGAGATGAAGCAAAAACTTGATGTGTTAACGGCAACAGTCAATGCACAGCAAGCTTCAGAAAGAGAGGAGAAAATACGCTGCAATAATGATATACAAAATAGAACGGCTGCTACTTTCATCCAAAGTTATTGGCAATGATTGTTGGCAAGAAAAGAACTCCAAAGGCTTCAAAACAAGGCTAAGGAACTGTCCATTCAACTTGGTTAGTTTTTTTAAAAACAAAGTAGTTGGTTAGTTTTTTTTTTTTTGTCAATTACTACCCTCTCCTCCCAACCAAAACGAGACATTGTCCTCAATGTCCTAAAGTAGAAAGATAGAGTATACAAGACATCACATGAAGCAGCGAACACTGACAAACCTGAAACACATTTGAACAAATATAAGAGGTAACAAAACAGAAAAATATTATGCTATTAATAAAACCAAGAGATACAAATTTTTATAAACTAAGACTCAAATCGTAGTTGTGATTGTGGCTCGCATCTTCCCTTGGTTTTACATCCAAGAACGGCTTAAACGCCCTCTATAGGTCAGGGATAGGCTTCCCATCCAGTTTTCTTAAAAACTGGCAAACATGATCTTTTTTAGTCAGATTCCCAAGACTAAATCGATCATGTTCTTTATGAAAATGGGGCCATAAATCATGAATTGCACGATGCACATCTCCACTAAGATGCGTCTCAAGAGTCAATAGAAGATTATCTAAAGACCCCTTACTCAGGCCATCCTTAATGAATTGTATTTTATCTTCACGGTTTATAGATACCATTCCTAAAGAACGACATTGTGCATTACAAGTCCATCTGACACATCGGTGACAGACTTTCAATCGTTTTGCACGACGTTTCTTTGCAAAGGTGCTTTTACCTATTCCAAGCATGTATGAAATGAAAGAATTGAAAGACTCACCTGATAATCGAACATTTGCTTCAATCAGCCTGCGAATATCTTCAGGAATTTCATGATTTATTAACAAGCTCAATCTTTCACACCTAGCTCGGTAAATTTTTATAATCGCATTTTGAGGCAAAGCGGGAAAATACTTTTTTAATTTTTCAAGAGTGGTGTCCATTTTTTAGATGAGAAGTGGAAAAAAGATACAAAGATAAGGAATAAGAAATTGAACAAATATATACACAGATATCAGTTATCATGAGAAACTGAAAGAATCGACTTAAGAGTCACGGAGTACCGTTATCCGCCATTTGACCGGGGTGAGAAAGAGACTAGCAAATCAAGAGTTACGCAAAAAAAAAACACAAAAACAATGTGAGAAAAACAAAACAATCAACCTTTATCTACAGGATCATTCAAACTAATTGATTCATTTTCACTAGGAAAATTATCAAAGTAAGCTTTCAAATGATGTCCATTTACCTTAAAAACATTGTTCTTTTTTGGATTCTCAATATCAAAGGCTCTATAAGGATATAGATGTTTCACAATAAATGGACCGCTCCATCTTGATCTTAGCTTTCCAGGAAATAAATGGAGTCGAGAATTATTAAGCAAAACTTTTTGACCAGTATTAACTTTTTGATAATTTTCACAAGTTTTGCAGAATGCATGTGTGTCTTTGAATATGATAGGCCAATAAAATCCACATTGTAAGATTTTTCTAGTCGTCTTTTTTGACGAGAAATGACCCTCACATGCCTTAGAATGACAAAGTTTAATGACACTACTTACCTCATTGTCAAGAATGCATCTTTGAAATATTTGATCAGGACAATATTTGAATAAGTAAGGGTCATCTCAATAAAATTTGTGCACGTTACTCAAAAAATTTCCTTTGTCTTCGGTACTCTAGTGAGCTGGCAAAAATCCTAAAGCAAGAAAATTGATATTTTTAGCAAACCAAGGCATTGAACTAAGAGAAAGTAAGGATTCGTTAGGAAAGTAATCATCGATTGGTGTGATGTCGGATGTCGAATCTGTTGTCACTCTTGACAAAAGATCTATCTCAACATTTTCAGTGCTTTTTTCATCCGTGATTTCTTCCTAGGAATAAATTATTTGCCAATCTTCATATTCATCCAACTCAGTTTTACTCAAAGTAGATTCAAATTGATCATAAACTAATTCTTCAATAAAATCTACTTCTTGTAAATCATTATCATCTCCAGGTTGCTTGCAAATGTTGAAAATATTCATCTCCAATGTCATGTTTCCAAATGATAGCTTCATCAGTCCATTCCTACAATTAATCAATGCATTAGAAGTTGCAAGAAACGGACGTCCTAAAATAACAGGAAATGAATTACATGCTTCAACAGGTTGTGTATCCAAGACAATAAAATCCACAGGGTAAATGAATTTATCGACTTGTACTAACACATCTTCAATTATTCCTCTACCGTTCATTCTTATTTGATGGTACCCACTTTTCAAGTCCATTTTAGAGAAAATACAGGATCCATGTAACTTATCTAACATGTCATCAAGCCTAGGAATGGGGTGTCTATACTTTACCGTTATGTTGTTGATGGCTCGGCAATCAACACACATCCTCCATGTTCCATCCTTCTTAGGCATAAGTATGCGACTACAACACACGGACTCATACTCTCACGAATGTAGCCCTTTTCCATCAGCTCGTCAACTTGCCTTTGAAGCTCCTTCGTCTCCTCGGGATTGCTTCTATAGGCTAGTCGGTTAGGAATTGAAGCTCCGGGTACGAAATCAATCTGATACTCTATCCCCTTCAATGGTGGTAATCTGCTAGGAGTATCGTCGGGGAACATATCATCAAACTCCTACAACAAAGTAATAGCAACACTAGGCACAATATGATCAAGATCATTAGTATTAAAGTAAGCCTCTTTGTACACAAGTAAAATCATTGGCTTGCTAGTGAAAAATGCAGATCTGACCTCACCCTCTCTAGCATAAAAATTGGGTTGTTTCTTTAGTTTTTCCACACAATTCTCATCACCTTTACTGACTTTCTTCACTCCTCTTGTCTTACACTCTCGGCCAAATTTGGGTGTTTTTGAGTTATGGTCGAATGGTTTGATTTGTTTGGAGTGTTGGCTGAATATTTGTTTGTGTTTGGATGGGTGGCCGAATGGGTTGTAATGGTTTGATTTCTAGCCGAATCTGATGGTCTTCTCTCCCCTTGTTCCTCACCTTGATTTTCTCTCCCCATCGCCTCATGCTCACTTTTTAGCTTTTTTTGATCATCATACACCTATTTGGATGTAAGAGGTACAAGAGTGATGGTTTTACCATCTTTTACAATGGTATATCTATTTTTAACCCCATCATGAATTGCCTTCCTATCATATTGCCATGGTCTCCCCAACAAGATGTGACTTTCTTGCATTGGTACCACGTCGTACAGAACTTCATCAACATATTTTCCAATCAAAAATGGAACCACAACCTGTTTAGTCACTTTCACTTCACCACTATCATTCAGCCATTGCAATCTATATATGATTTAGCATGCTTAACAGTGCACAAATTCAGTTTACTAACAAGGGTGGTACTACAAACATTAACACAGCATCCACTATCTATAATTAAACCACACACCTTGCTTTGTACATAACAACGCGTATGGAAGATGTTCTCCCTTTTGTTGATTAATTTCATCTTCCTTTGCCTGAACCTGAAGTGTTTGTCTTATAACCAAGGACTCCCCAACCAGTAATGCTAACTCATCCCCATCACTATCCTCCAATGGTGGCATGTCTTCATAATCAGATCTGTCACTTTCAGATTCCATATCACCATGATCTCTAATCATCATGATTCTCTTGTTTGGACACTCTGAAGCATGATGTCCATGTCCTTGACACCTGAAACATTTAACATCACGGGTATGTTTAGGTTGAGTTTCAGATTTACCTTTGGCATCAGCAGGAACATCAACTTTAGCCTTTGGTGGTTCAGTTCTAGAAGAAACAAAGGATCTTGGCCAGAGAGTACCCTCTCTCTTTAGATTCGGCTTCCAAGATGGTGAAGAGCCCGAATTAAACGCTGGCCGAGCATGTCCCTTCCGAAGTTGTCTCTCCACCTTCGTAGCCATGTGAACCATGTCCTCTAACTCCATATAGTGCTGTAGCTCAACCACATTGGCAATGTCCCAATTCAACCCATTAAGAAATCTAGCCATGGTGGCTTCTTTATCCTCAACAACATTGGCCCGAATCATTGCTATCTCAATCTCTTTGTGATATTCATCTACTGTCTTATAACCTTGGAGCTTCAGATATAAGTCTCTGTAATAGTGGTTTGGCATAAATTGTCTCCTCATTAAGACTTTCATCTCCCCCCAAGTCTAAACGGGTCACTCCCCATTCCTCCTCCTACTGATTACAATTTGATCCCACCAAATCAATGTATACTCCGTAAACTCAATTATCACCAATTTCACCTTCTTTTGTTCAGAATAGCTATGGCAATCAAAAATCTAATCTACCTTTTTCTCCCACTCCAAATAAGCCTCGGGATCGTTTTTACCTTGAAAGATAGGAATTTTCAGTTTAATGGTGTCCAAGTTCCCATCCATATCTTCATAAGTGCCCATGCCACGGAAATTCACATTCCTCCAAGCCCTGTTCGGTCCAGACCTGATTTCTTGGCCAGTAGATGCAAAATCATAGTCATCTTCACCCCTATCGGCATTCTCGTCAACAAACTCTTCAAAATCAGATCTGATATTCCGTACGGCCATACAGACCATATTTCCTCGATGATCAGCCCCACCATTCTGTTGCTTTATTGAATTCACCTCATCTTTCAGATCCTTATACGTTCTAGACAATAGCTCAAGTTGCTGGCTTAGGGCTCGCAATTGAAAAGCTACGTCAGCGTTTTGTGTAGCTGAATCATTGTTTTCAGACATTCTTTGAATCTGCAAAATTTGGTTAGTAGCACAAAATATATCCTCACACCTCTCGTGTATCACACAAAAAAAATCAAGGCTTTTCACTCTAATAAGCTCACTACGCCTTTTACCTCACAACTTGCTTTCTTTTGGTTCTTTAGGAACTGAAATCAACAAATCAAAGTCAGTAGTCTTCGCAGCGCACTCTAATTATAATTTTCAGACTCAAGAATTAATAAATATACTGAAAACAAAGCAAAACAAAACTAAGATTATGATTTTGCGAGTAGCAATGCAAATTCGTACGAATTGTGGACGAAACGAAGACATGAAATAAAACAAAAGCGAATATTAGTGAAAACAGTTACTTGACTCCTAGATAACCCAAATATAATAGAAACAAAAAGATTTGGAGAAAACTAAACAATAAGAATCACGTTTTGAAACTTGACGCAAATCTAACCTGGTACGCAATTTTTACGTAACAAAATTGAAACTCAAACCTAACGATCTCGAAATGACCTCAAATTCAATATTTAGTATTATAATACTAAAAAAACAACAAAAATCAATTTATAGGTCGTTCTTTTATGTCTAGGTACCCAAACCCCTTGTATGATCAGTTTGTGACAGAATTAATCCCCTAATTAAAACCTCCAGAAGCCAATATCAAAATCAAAGAGTAGTGTTTCTGCGACATAATTGAGCCTCGAATTAAAACTTCAAGCAAACAATATCAGAATAAGCCCAAATATGAGATATGATACGATCTCACCCCCAATAAACTGAATATGAAGTTTCAATTGATTCCGAGGTGGTTTGCTTATGGTTTACCAAGAGTTGTGTTTCTACAGCAAAAATTGAATGATCTTTCAAATTTCAACTAGTCCTATATCTTTTTCTTTTTAATATGCTGATATGATTAGAGACAGTAACAAGATGAAATACAATCTTTTTTTTTTGCGTGGATGATGCAGACACAAAGAACAAGAAGGTGGACGCAAACACTGAAAAACTTAAAGGAATACTAAAAAAAATGAAAATAACATAAGGATATGACCTTGTTTCGAAGTCTAGCTCTGATACCAACTAATGCCAACCTTGTGATCACGTGGTCACACAACCCACAATCAAGATTGAGATCTGATACCGGAAAGCTGAAATAGGTCTGATAAGGAGTGTGACACAATGGAAACCTGCTCTAAGGCACTAACACTATTGGATTGAGTAGAATGACGCCACGAAGCCAATTAATCTTCGATAAGTCAGATTTAGTTCGTTCAAGAACTGAAGAATGCAAGAATCACTCTCACACATTAAAATTGAAAAATTCATAAGTAATTATCATCAAAGCTGCTGAAATTTTGGCTTACATGAGTTTAGATAGTTCTTGAAAAGTTAACCCTAATGGACCCTTTATATGGACTTAAATGAGGTCTACTTAAAACTGACCCAAAACTCTAAACTGAAAAGCCCATAACTTAATCCAAACAAGCTTTGGATCCTAACTGAAAACAAAGTATTGATTAAGCCCAAACAAGCCTTGGGAGCTAACAAAATAAGCCCATAATATTAAATCCATGTTCTGTCATGAGAAGAAAAGAAATAAAATATTATAGAACTGATTCAAGGCTTATTTATAGCCTTCCATGCAGCCCCTAATCCTAGAAGCAAAATGAAAAGGTAGCCACCCATGTTGTTTCCAAGTTGTAGAAGGATTCTTTTGTTTCCTTTGCTGTCCTCACCTCATGGTCCAAATAAGGTTGTGTTGGATCCCTCTTGCATATGGATAAGATGTACTAGGGTCTCGTCTTGATACTCTAATGGACCTTTCAATTCTGACTTGGTTGAAATATTCAAAACCAATGCATTCAATGCCTTTGTCTTAGACCGAGTCATTGGACCGTTTGGAACATGTAATGGGTCCTTGCTGGTGTTTCTGGGCTAGTCCACATCATCCCTCTTTCTAAAGCTTTATAGATAGGGTTGAAAAGAGGAGTTCCATGAAGCAATACCGAGATGGTATGAATATGGAAATGTAACAAGTCACTCACATAAATGATAGTTCTCGCTCACTATTCTAAGGTACGAAACTGAAGAGATATTGATGTGAACCTTTTAATCATGTGATCAAGCAACCTCCAACGAAGATGATATCTCCCCAATAAAACTGAAAATCAGGGCTGAAAAGTGTGACAAAATAGAAATCTGTTCCAAAGCACCAACACCATTGGAATTGAATGGAATGACGCCACAAGATCAATTATACATTGATAAGTCAAATACGATCTTTGTCCCAACAAAGATAACGTGATGACGTGGTCACGCAACCCACACGCAAAGACACCAATTCCTAGAAAGCTAAGTAAATCAGGTTTGATAGGAGTGTGACATAAAGATAACTTGTACCTAGGCATCAGCACTATTGAAAACGGAGACCCCCACCCAACGAATATTGATTCGCGAACGAGAAGTATAAGGATGACGCCACGAAGACAGTTGTTCTTCGATAAGACGTTTCAGTTCTTTAGAGAACCAAGGAAGGGAGATTATCCCATCAACACACAATAAGTGCAGCAAGAAGTTTATTGATCTGAAAATTACGTAACCTTACATGTTTGGTTATACCTTTATTTATACTGACTCTAGACTTAAGAAAACCCTAATGGACCCCTCTTAGGTGGACTTATATGAAGCCCACTTACAATTGACCTAAATAAGTAAAAATAACCCAAAAACTAAGAAGAAAATAATAAAAATAATAAAATTCCAAAAATTATCATGCTAAATATGCTAGAATTAGATTTGTCACCCTTAAGAAGTCCCAAATAAACTAGGAGAAATCTGATTTGAAAAATTTGTGTTGCTGCCCCCTTGATGTCCTTGATTAGCTTGGATTTCCTTGTTTAACTTGGACAAATAAGAAAACAAATTTCCTCCTTTGTTGCTGATTTAATTACTTTCCTTCCTAAGTTAGGAAAAGCATTAAATAGTCCTCCTCTCTTTAGGAATAAGATATGGCCAACTTCCTTACTTAATTAGGAGAATAAATTGCTGACTTTTTATCCTTGTAGCATTAGGAAAACAAGCCTAACAAGGCTGGTATTGAGCCGGACACATCAACCCCTTGTTCCACACGAATTGGGCTCTTCTTGGACCTAAACTAGATGAATTAAAGGCTGCCCTTCATGCTCCTTAAATGTCCTAAGCCCCTCTAAGTCCATTTTGCTCCATATGTTCTAAACAAGCCCATTCAATGCTTCTTTAAGATTCTTTGCCTTAGCTCTTGTGATTGACCCAATTGGCACCTCTAATGGGTCGTTGGCATGATTACGCTTGGTGTTGGGCTGATTCGCATCATAACGTGTTGCATCACGCAAAACACAATTATATTTCATGAATCCATGACTACTTGCTTTTCAACATACAAAACACTTATATAATGCTTCAAACAACCCTAATGGATCCCCATATGTGGGCTGATTTGAGTCCACTTACGAAGTTGACCCAAAGAAGCAATAATAAACCAAAAACTAAGAAGAAAATAATAAAAATCCAAAATTAATATCCTAAATATGCTAGAATCAAATTTTCCATTCCTAAGAAGTTCCAAATAGACTAGAAAATATGATCTAAATGTGAAATTAATTTTGAAGTCTTCTTGCCTTGTTGTGCTTAATTTCCTTATTTTATATGAACAATTAATGAAGAAAATCTCCCTCTTTTATGCCTGTCAATTTAGTTTCCTTCTTAAACTAGGAGAGGAAATAAGATCTAGCAACCCCCCTAGCATCCTTTGTTAACTAGGAAACTTTCTCATTTGTTGATAAATATTCTCCTAAATAATAGGAAAAATAATAAACAAAATTTCCTTGAATTTTAGGAGAATATTTTGTTAATTTAAGTCCTTGTAGAATTAGGAAATCAACCCCAAACAAATATGATTTGATCTCAATATCTTAATTAACTCAAGTCAACTTTGGACCCCATGTGGCCCACACCCATATTCGTTAATAATGACAAAACCAGACCCAAAATACACTCCAAATAAACTTTCTCTACTGTTCAAAAACATCACATGCATAGCCTGTCCTGATCTAGCCAAATTATGCACCAAAAAAATTGGGTTGAACCCATTATCCATAAAAACCTCAATCTGACCGAATGCATCCCTGGGTAAAAACCATCGTGAAAAACCCAAGGATGAACCATATACTAAACCATATCAACAACCAAATTCAAACACATAATCGAATGTATTATAAGGAATCCAAGGTTGAACCTGAACCGTATTAGATACAAAAATGAATAAACTCATTATTTTAAAGATACAAATTACTGATCACTTTAAAAATACAAAGTTAAGAGAATAAGCCCATCATTAACAAAAGAGATACATGACTCATCAAATTTTCAAAAGGCCAAGTCAAAGACTTTTCAAGACAAATTATGCCAAAAGATCTAAATACAAGGTCTTATTCAACATTATATACTTGGAACAAGCCTTCAAGTCTAGAAAAACACTAAAATGATGATATAATTAAGATCTAAATGAATAACTTTGAAAGAAAATTAGACAAATAATAATTATCGCATGTTTTTTACTCATAAAAAACACAAACATATATTTATAAAGCTTAAAAATTAAAATAGATATAATTTCTTGTTGAAAACTCTAATGATGCTTGTACAATCTAAAAAGATTATTTTTTAAACTCAAAAACTGCAAAAAAATAAAATTACTTTACTATGTAATAAAAACATGCAAATTTGAACTTAAAATCGGTCTATAAGTTGATCAAAATAAAATTTATTTGTACTGCCAACCAGAAATTAATAACCCAATATCAATATAAACAATAGGGACACTCTGTCATAAAGCTTACCACGTACCATCAATTAATTAACTTTATAGGGTTTAGAGATAGGTTAAAAGCTAAACTAGACCAAGAAGAGACGGTCCCTTATTTTAGTACCTTAACGAAAGTCAGCTGGCTTTCCTTTACCAAACATGGTTGACAATAGCCATAAGGCTTTAGCCAAAACAAAAGGGAGGGGCTTATGAAATATTACTTTTTTCCAGGAAGCATATATTTCAAAGCAATTAATATTCAATTCTTTTTTCAATATGAATAAGAACGTACATGTATAATTAATTGGAAGTGTTTATTACTGGTTTCTAATAACTTTGTTCATTTGTTTCTTTTCTTAGTAAAGTGTTTATTTAGTAACGAGTGCAAAAGTTTAACCGGTTAATATGGACCATATAATTAGAATTTAGAAGTCTTTCGAATTTAAGGACAATGTAGGTGGTGTACAGTCTAGCTATCAGTTTTGTTTATCAAATATAGACCCAATAGAATTAGAACAGGTCAAATTTAGTTGTACAAATAGAATTATTACTTGCGGCGGGTGGGGATAGTATCTTTAGGTAATCACTAGTTTTTACGCTTGCCTTAATGCCGTGTAGCAATTTTCAAACCTAATTTTTATTTAATTAAAATAAATATTAGTAAGAGTTTAAAATATTTAAATTCTATCAGAGAAAATATATTTTTTTAATTAAAATTTTCCATTATTTATGTTATTTTTAATGAAAAATATATTTTTTGTTATTTATAATGTCATTTTTATTAAAAACCCAAATTAATTGAAATAAATATTAACAAATAATGGAATAATTTCAATTATAGAGTGAAAATTGCATTTTTTGAAACAAAGCTCCCATTTTTTTTTATCAACTTAATTTTTTTAATAATTTTTTATTTATAGCCTGTTTTTTTATGAAAAAAATATTAGTATTATCTAAAAGCAAGTTTCAAACAAAATTAAAAATATCTTCATAAATTTTATCTGGATGTATGAGAAAATAAAAGAATAATTAATTTATAAAAACTACATAAAATCAAAAATATATATTTTATTTTCCTTGAAAATGTATGTGCAAATTATTTTATATTAGGCTCATATATAATTATTAAAAAAATATTACAAATATAAAATTAAAGCTCTAATTTCATTTAAAAGCATAATATAATCAAGTAATTTTCAAACAACATTGTAATAATTAGTTTTTTAAAAAAACTTATTTTAGATTAAAAAAACATTTTATAAGCCTAGGAGATAAAGCCCACACTCTTGGTCTCTAAAGAGATAAGCCTAGGCATGCATAGGTCTAGTTTGATATAGGTGTGCAAGCCTGGCAAAATTTTTGTATTTATTGATCGGATTACTTGTCATTTGCTCAATATACAAAAATTACAAAGGACAACATGTCTTTACTACAAACCACCTCTAGTTAAGTATTTTATTAAAAAATATGGCAAAATTAAATAAAAAAATATATTAAAATAATATCTCAAGATTTAATATTTAATATGTGATTCAAGGAAAAAAAATAATGTGATAAAATAATGTCAAAACTATTAAAAATGATAAAAGATATTTTTATTGAATATTCATGTGCATGGTTTTTATTTGTACCTCTGCAATAGATATATAATAATTACAAAAATAACTTTTAACATTTTCATAAAAACTTATGATATTATGTAAGAACTATGGTAAAATTAAATAATTAAATACCATGTTAAATATTTTAATTACAATGTATTTCAATTAAAATAAAAAATAATAATTTTATAAATAAAAAAGACTCAGGCGTTGGGCCTATGAGACTAAGCCCATGCGTCTGGCTCAAATGAAGAAGGCTTGTTGTATTTGGGCCTGTGATGTAAACTCAATGGGTAAGAACCTTAAAATCCTCAAACAAGATAGAAATAATCCAATAAAATTAAAATCATATTGATAGAAAACTTGACCCAATGATTACCCGACCCAAGAAACCGAAGTTATTAGATGAAATACCTCAATCATTTGATTATAACGAATTAAGAACTAGAAGCATAAGGAAGAACACTATAAAGACAATTAATCTTTGATAAGTCCTAAAGAGTTTGATAAAGTGAACCAAGAGCATGAGTTGTTGTTAAATATATATGCCCTATAACCAATCAGTTGGTTACATGTAACACTGATTTTATTCATGTAAAACATATTTATTATTAAAAAAGATTTTACTTATCTTTAATATTCATTTATATTTTATTAATGAATCTAGAGTAGACAAAAAAATTGCAAAGAAAATTATAAAATTATTATAATTATGAGATTCTTATTGCATCAAAACATTATTTCTAAATGTTCTTGGTTAATGTTATATTAAGATTGAACATTAATTAAAGTTGTTGAAATCGGTGCATATTATGTTTCATCTTTTATGAATGGAAGCAATTGCTCTCATAAATTGAGGTATGAGGGATACTTGGAACTAATATGCAAGTGTAATCATATAACATGTACACTGAATTGCCTTGCAAGAGAATTCCATATATAGAGATCACTTATATTTATGAAAAGGCTCTTGTGATAGTTGTGTAAGTGATCCTTAGACTTGAAATCACTAAGTTATATTATATAAGAAGTGTTATGCTTTAATTCTTACCACACATTATCCTAATCAAGGGTAACAAACGAGCAAATATTAAGTATAATATAAACTATATGAAGGTATTTAAGTGATTTATATTTAGGTCAACTTATTAGGGATCCTATTGGGTCACACACATAAAAATTATTGGTCTGAAATTAAAATAGGATGATTAATCAAGTGTGACTTGATTATATATAAGCTTAGAAATTGAGGACTATAATTTATTTAATACAGGGGATTTTAGACCTAGAAAAATCAAGTAGGAACTTGATTGAATAAATTTTTAAAATTATCATTTTTTAGGTTTTCCTATAAATAGAATTATACCGTTTATTTCCTTTTAAAAAAATGATGATAAAATACAATACGTAAAAACCTAAAATACAAAAGAAAAAAGTTGGCACTCTAAAGTACAATAATCTCTATCTCCTAAAAGGGTTTAGGAGATTTCTCATTAGTGGTTCATGTGTATTACTATTAGAGATCGGACACTTGGACGACTTTGTGACAGCCTTAAAGCAAATATTCAAAGAAAAAAAAAACATCTGATCTTTAGAAAATCTTTGTATAAATCCTAAACAACTCTAAATTTGTCTAATATGATCCTTGAGACTCCTGCAATAAGAAGAAAATAACAAAGTGATAATTATGATTATGCCCCTACTGCTTAAATTAGGGTATCTTAAGGGGTAAAATTACAAATCTACCCCTGCAACTTCTACCTAATTATTTTTGGGGTATTTTTGGGAGGAATTATGATTTTACCCCTCCATGTATCCAATATTGATTTTATATTTTAAAATTAAAACCTTAAATTAAATTAATTGTAAATTTAACTTTTCTAATTAGATTACGAATGAGTTAAAATGTTTAATTTAGAAGTTTTGAGTTTTGGTTATACCTTAATAGGATTAGGGTTTAATTAAAATTTTAATTAAATAATGTTTAGAAAAATATTTTTTTCTATATTAAAGATAGTTTTTAAACTAAAATATTTTTATTTAATTGATCCTAAAATAGTTTAGGATATTAATAAGAATTTTAATATGATTAATTTTCTTATTAAGTTTTGAAAAATGGTTTTTCAATGAAAAAAATTTATATTAAATAAAATTTATTTAGTTTGAGAAATTACCAAATTGAATTTGATTTAATATTTCTAAATGTTAGAAATTTTATTTTAAAAAATTATACATAATGCCATTAATTAGAATTGAAATATGCAATATATTTATTTATACATATTAATGTGTTATTATGCATTATGGATAGTTATGGACATTAAAGACAAATGTGATTGTGTTTTTATCATTGAAAGGTTGTAATATTAAATAGAGCATGTGTGTCATACATTTTCTCTATTTTCTTCTAAGGTTGTAAAATCTTTTTTCTCATTTAATTCCCCTCTAATATAACTTGAGGTTTTTTTAATTAATTATATAAATGTTATGTAATTTAGAATGTATGAATTTAGATAGAAAAAATATTTTCTAATCCAAGATGAAGAAAAAAATGGTGGTGAAGGATACAATCATGTTGCTCGCAAAGAACTTATGAAGACTTGCAGCAGCTACATATGTTTTGACCATTTAATTCCCTTTTAATGGCTCAAAGAAATTAGTTTAGATATATCCATAATTATTCAATTAGAATGGCATGCTACATGTGTATGGTAATATATAATTGTTATTATATATGCTATATCATTTATGACATTAAATGAGACCTAATTAAAATTGATAATAAATCCCTCATTAATATATTAAGAACATGATTTGTTGCCTTCAAATTTTATATGCATAAAACCAAAGTTCTATTCATGGATAATTTGTTGAGCTACTCAAGATTACTGTAAATCGAATATGTTTAATGCTATAAAATTGGGTCTTACTTTAACTAACTTATATGATTTAGATGAGTTATTAATGATCATATAAGATTAGAGACAATAGTTAGGTGAAACATATATATATATATATATATATATATATATATATATATATATATATATATATATATATATATATATATAAAAAGTTATCACCTAACTGATCTAGGAGTTACATGAAAATATGATTGATAAACTATGTTATTTACCTAATTTACTTTAGTTTGATTTTTTTAAGTTACTTAAGGTCATATAAATTAAATAAGATTCTAACCTACTAAGAGATCTAAGTGAGATTTCATGAATTAATGGTAAGAGCTATTAATTTGCAAGAAAGTAGTGGGAGACCATGTTAACATTAAGGACTTTATTTGGATTTGGACTTAAATATGTATGCATGAAACTAATACTCACTATCTTTGTATGAATAAGTTGATCAATCAAAATGAGTAGTAACATATCCCTATACAACTACTTGATGTTAACTAATTGATTAGACCAAACTTCTTGAATTGGTATTGTAATGTAAGAATTGTTCTCAAGTAAGAAAAAAAGGTTATATGTTCTTGAAAAATCCAATACCTCTTGCTCGTGATGAGGATGTTGGTGAAGAAGTTAGGAATACATCAACATCATATTAATGATGATGAGTAGGCTATATGTGTGATGTTAGCCAACATTACACCTGAACTTTAAAGGCATCATAAGAATATGGATGCCCATACTATAATTATGCATCTCAAAGAGTTGTTTGATGCAACCAATAGGATTGAGAGGTATGAGACCTCTAAAGAATTGTTCTGCTGCAAGATGACAGATGGTTCCTTAGTGAATACCCATGTTTTGAAAATAATTGGCTATATTGAGAAATTAGGCCAATTGAGCTTTGTCATGGACCATGAGTTACGTGTTGACTTAGTCTTGCAGTCACTACCCCAAAGCTTTTTTGCAATTCATTATGAACTATCACATAAATAAATTAAATAGTACATTACTAAAATTGTTTAACATGCTTAAAAATGATGAAGAGACCCTTAAGAAGGAAAAATGCCTTATTCTCCTGGTTTAGTCTTCTAGAATGTCTAAGAAAAAGAACAAAAAGAATAAGAATTCTATCTCTAAAGCAAAGAAGCCTAATATAAGCATTAAGAAAGATAAGGGTATTTGTCATCAATGTGGCAATGATGGCCATTGAAGGAGGAATTGCAATGAATATTTTGCAACTGTGAAGGGAAAGAAACTTGTTAAGGTTTCTTCTTCAGGTATATTTATGATTGAAAATTATCTTTCTACTTCATATAGTAGTTCTTGGGTATTGGATACCAAATATGGTTTTAACATTTACAATAATATACAGGAGCTAAAGAAGAGTAGAAGATTAAACAAAGGCAAAATGGACTTATGAGTTGGAAATGGAGCAAGGATTGCTGCATTAGATATAGGAACTTAATAATTGTTATTTGTTTCAATACTTTCTAGAAACATTATATCCATTTATCGCTTAGCTTTGAATGAATTTAAATTTATTTTTTAGAGTAAATGTTGTTCTTTTTATAATACTGGTTTTTTTTATATGGATTTGGTGACTATATATATGGTTTGTATATGCTTGATTTTGAAATGTCCATTTTCAATATAAACTACAAGAAGAATAGATTAGATAATAATATCCTTCATATTTATGGAATTGTAGACTATATTATATTAAGGAAACAAGAATCACTAAATTACATAAATAAAGATATTTTAATCCTTTTGATTATGAATCGTATGGACTTGTGAAGCTTGTTTATTGAGTAAAATGACCAGAACACCCTTTAGTAGAAAGAATGAAAGGTCAAAAGAATTGTTAGGTCTACTACATACAGATGTATGTGGACTAATGATGATTTGTGTCATATATGGATATTCATATTTTATTTACTGATGACCATTCAATATATGATTATGTATATTTAATGAATTACAAGTTTGAATCTTTTAAAAGGTTTAAAGAATTTATAAATGAAGTTGAAAAATAAACTGGAAAGAGTGTCAAAATACTTTGATCGGATTGAGTTCGTGAATATTCAAGTATTTCAACATTATCTAAAAAATAATAGAATTCTTTGACAATAAACACCTTTTAAAACACCACAACTTAATAGAGTTTCTAAAAGGAAAAATTATACTCAATTGGATCTACAATGAGCTATGCAGACCTTCTATCTTCTTTTCGAGGCTATGTCCTACAACCTAGTGCTTACCTTTTAAATAGTGTTGTATCAAAATCTATTGATAAGACTAGGATGTAACACTTATGTAAAAGTTAGAAGCTAATTCAGATAATTGTAAGTTTATAAGATATCCAAAAAAATATGTTGGTTATTACTTCTACCATCCAATTGATCAAAAGATGTTTGTCTCAAAATATACTACATTTCTAGAGAAAGAATTTGTTCTTGAAAGGAGATATGAGAGGAAAATAGAAATTAATGAACTCAAAAAACCACATATAGACATTCAAATGGAACAAAAGCTTGAGGCTATAACATTTGATGTTTATCCTAAAACTCAAGAAACACAAGAACACTGTAGATTTGGTATGATACGTCATGCAAAATTGAGATATCAACTTTTTTGTGAAAGTTGATGATGTTGAGTTGTTTATACTTGTTGAGTCTACTAATTATATATAAGCAATATCTAATATTTATTTTGAGAAATGACTTAATGCAATGAAATATGAAATGGGTTCAATGTACACCAACTAAATATGGACTTTGGTTAATCAACCTAAAGGGATAAAACTCATTGGATATATGTAGGTCTTTAAGAGAAAGACTGACATGGATGACAATGTACAGACATACAAATCTAGACTAGTTTCCAAATGTTACAAACAAAGAAAATGGGCTGACTTTGATGAAACCCTCTAGTCGGTAGCTATGTTAAAATCCATAAAGGTTTTGCCTGTTATTGTTGTGTTGTACCCCCCTCACGGGAGTGCGATGTCATGACGACCCTTCCTAGGCAAGTTTTGGATGGTCTTTGGTTTCATAAAGGAGTCGTCATCTAGTAAAATGAATGTATTAGCACCCCTGGTATGCCTTACGTGAGGTGAGCTGGATTGCTTTTTCTCTTTCTTTGCTATGGTCTGATATTGTTTCTATTTCCTATTAATCTACTACGATGGATTTGCTACAATGATAAAACTCTAATTTCCTAAGTTAAGGACTTGGTTTGGAATTATAAAATGTCCTCAATTATCATTGAGGTTTTTTTCGGGATAAACTTAGGATTTTTAGCTATCGTGTCATTTCCAAATAATATTTCAGATAAAATTCATTGTAGTTTTTTTATCCTTATATTATGAGTTAATGAGTTGTATTACTCCATGTTGTTTTACCTAATTTCATACCCCATTTTTCAAAAAATTGAAAAAACCAAAAAATAGCAAAAACACAACAAAAAACCCCAAAAAATATGTTCTTAACGTATTCGCATCATCTTTTAAATAATTTAAAATTAAAAATCTACTTTTGACGTGTTTAGTTTTTAACACGCTCATTTAGTCGATGTTGATGTTGTTTTTTTATTATCAAAACACAAAAAAAATCAAAAAATAAAAAAGGAAAAAATGCATTTATTATTTTACTGATCTAATTGTAATTGTGGAAGGGAGAAAATTGATTTTAAAATTGTAAACCCTCTCACCAAGCAACCTAATTTTAATCAACTGGTCCACAATCAATATTCTTAATGCAATAATCCATATTTCTTTCTTTGCCTCCAAGTTATTCTTACGAAGCAACAAAAATCAAATGAGTGCTATAGATTAATTCTTGAAATTCAATGGTTGATTTTAGTTTGTTTTGCCTCGAAGCTAAAATAATTACAACATAAATTAAGTGTGTGCTATAAAAAAAAGAGGAAAAAAAAGGAGAGACCAAAACAAATAAAAAAAAAAGCAAAAAGCAAAAAACTCTTTCTCACATGCCCCCCCTACATACAAAAAAAACCTTAGACTTATTATTCCTAAAACCCAGTCAGGTGCCAATCATACAAGAAAAATGAGCCCCCAGCTTCAAACTTTATCTCCCACTGTGAAGCCTCTATAAACACCCTATTGCCTTCTAGCCCTTTGGTCCCTCACTATCACCAACACACCAAAATGACCAGACCTTTCATGTCCCTCACATAGTAGACCCCATACACACAAAGCCAAGATAATAATATAAACAATCATCCTTTTTCTTCTCTTATTGATCGAACCACATAGACAACACTTCCTCTTCCCCATCATTATCTCTCTAAGAAACAAAAAGCAAGACCAGCATTCTCCCTCATTTTTCTTACTCTAACCCCACCCATGCCCCTCCCATATCAGCTTTTAAAAGACAAACACTTATTGTTGTAATCACCCATAGCACCAGTCACCATTAAAACAGACCCCTCATAGTTTTTCTCCTAACCAACTAAAACCAACACCATCACTATCACCCTTTTACCATATTTGTGAACGATGGCTCCTTGATTTCACTATCATTGCCATCTGTATTTGACAACCAATGGCAGCAAATGAGTAGCAACAACCACCATGCAGGGAAGTAATACCACCAGCTCTGTGAGCCACCTCATTCCTTTCCAGTCTTACCAACTGCTCTTCAGCAGCACCTAAACAACGATAGCTTGTGAAAAAGACATAATATAAAAAGTTAATTAATTGGGAAGAACAAATCTACAAAATAATTCAATCGACTATGTTATGTGATTATTTTTTGATTTTTTTTTTTTGGTAAGTATTTTTATTTTTTGATTTGCAATTGATAGTGCGATTCATCGCTAACATAGAAAGAAAAAGGAGGAAACACTGCTTTCAATCCACTAGATTTCCCTTTTCAATAGTGATCACGTGCCACCACTATTCCAACAATTTCAAAAACTTCCAGTGTGGTTCCAAGTTCCAATGACTTCTCTAGATTATTTTATGAATTTTAAAAGGCCTATTTTTCAAATTTTAGAAGTTTGATGTGTTTTTTTTTTATTGTTTGTAAACATGTAATTATGGAGGTGTGTGAGTTAAAAAAACTATAGTAAAAAAAAGAGGATGTGTGTGTGTGTGTGTTGCATTTTCTTTTTGTTAATTTTTTATTTTGTGTTGTAAAAAAAGGATAAAAGTTAAAAAATAAAAAAAATTAACCAAGTGTTTTAATTGCATATGGCTAAACATTCTTAAAATTATTTGAGCGCTTTTGTTTTTTAAAAAAGATCTAAAATACTTTGATATTTTTTAAAAAAGTATTGCATGGATTTTACAACAAATTTGTAAAATTCCAAAGGATTATGGCCTATATTTCAAAAAATATTAAAAACTTATTTTTGGCAAGAAAATATTATTCATTTTCAATACAAGGATAAAAAAACCTAAATGGGTTGATATATAATATATTATTAGGGATACTAATTTACTATTACTCATTTTAATATAAGGATAAAAAACTTATATAAGGTTAACCCAAAAACTAAGAAGAAAATAATAAAAATAATAAAATTCCAAAAATTATCATGCTAAATATGCTAGAATCAGATTTGTCACCCTTAAGAAGTCCCAAATAAACTAGGAGAAATGTGATTTGAAAAATTTGTGTTGCTACCCCCCTTGATGTTCTTGATTAACTTGGATTTCCTTGTTTAACTTGGACAAATAAGAAAACAAATTTTCTCCTTTGTTGCTGATTTAATTATTTTCCTTCCTAAGTTAGGAAAAGCATTAAATATTCCTCCTCTCTTTAGGAATAAGATATGGCCAACTTCCTTACTTAATTAGGAGAATAAATTGCTGACTTTTTATCCTTGTAGCATTAGGAAAACAAGCCTAACAGGGCTGGTATTGGGCCGGACACATCAACCCCTTGTTCCACACGAATTGGGCTCTTCTTGGACCTGAACTAGATGAATTAAAGGCTGCCCTTCATGCTCCTTAAATGTCCCAAGCCCCTCTTGGTCCATTTTGCTCCATATGTTCTGAACAAACCCATTCAATGCTTCTTTAAGCTTCTTTGCCCTAGCTCTTATGATTGGCCCAATTGGCACCTCCAATGGGTCGTTGGCATGATTATGCTTGGTGTTGGGCTGATCCGCATCACATCTCGTGACTCTTAAAGTGTGCAATATGAGCTTGAAAATTTCTAACTTCGATGCTTATTGGTTGGTTCATGCCTCCAATATTGATTTGTGTCATTGAAGGTTGGCTAGGGCATCAGCAAACTTATTTTTTCCTCGACTCATATGAGTGAACTTTATCTCTTCAAACTTGTTGGTTAAATTTGAGAAATAATCTTGATATGGCCTCACAACTTCTAATCCTTGATTTGTCATTCCCCTTTCACCTGGCAGATGATTAGTAGAGAATGCCCATAAAAATCAAGCTTTGCTTTCAGCTCTAAAACAGCTTCAAGGCCGATGATGCATGCTTTATATTTGGCCCTATTATTGATGCGTTTAAACTGCAACCTTATCGAAACAAGGTACTACTTTTCTTTTTGGAAAAATATCACTACTTCAGCCCTACTTCCTACTACGTTTACATCTCCATCAAAATACATAGTCCACTAGTCATTTTCACCACCATCATTCTCAACCACCAATGCATCCTCATTAGGAAGGTCAAAATTTAGTTACTCATAATCTTCCCCAACATTATCTGCTAGATGGTCAGCAATCATACTCTTTTTTACAGCTTTCCTTGTAATATAGACAATGTCGTAATCTATCAACAACACTTGTCATCTTACTATCCAGCTTAACAAGCTTAGGCTTTTCATAGATGTATTTGAGCAGATCCAGTTTTGAGATTAACTAGGTTGTGTAATACAATATATACTGCCTAAGCCTTTTCACGCTCCAAATCAAGACACACTATAGCCTTTCTATTGTAGTATATCGAGATTCAGAATCATTGAACTTCTTGCTTAAGTAGTAAATGGCTTGTTCCTTCCTCTTGGATTCATCATATTGGCCTGACACACATCCCATGGTTATTTCTATCACCGTCAAATGTAGGATTAAAGGTGTTCCTAGCACGGTATATCAATAGTGGGTTCTACAAATACCTCTTGATCTTGTCAAAAGCTTCTTGGCAATCACTATCTCATTCCACAAGATTTTTCTTTCTAAGTAACCAGAATGTAGGCTTGCACATTACTTTAAAACTTCTTACTTCTTTTTTTGTCTTTGGTGTCAGCATATCTTGGATTGCCTTTACTCTGTCTGTATCAATTTCTATTCTTCGACTGATTACTACAAAAACCCAACAATTTTCCAATTTTCTCCCTGAATGAACACTTTACGAAATTCAGTCTTAATTGGAATTTCCATAACTTTAAAACAACTTTTGCAATGCCTGCACGTGATCTTTTTGTTTCCTTGATTTGACATGTATATCATCCACATAGACCTCTACTTCTCAATTCATCATATCATGGAATAAGGTGACTATTGCCCTTTGATAAGTGACCCTAACATTCTTCAACCCATATGACATTACCTTGTAGTAGAAGGTTCCCCAAGGTGTGACAAAGATAGTTTTTTCTTTATCTTCTTCAGCCATTCTAATCTGATTTTACCTTGGAAACCCATCCATGAAACGGTTTGTGGCACTTTTCACAGCATTGTCAACTAATCCATCTATGTGGGGAAAATAAAAGTTATACTTTGGGCTTGCCTTCTTCAAATCTCTATAACCCACACATATTGTGGATAACTTCAAATGCAACTATTGGATTGAGCTGAAACTTTACCATAGGATTCCAAAGTTATTTTTGTATGTGGGGGTAAATTTTCATGTGAATTGAAGATTGGAAAGGACTTGCAATATAGGTCAGATAAGGTTGTATGAATTTTGTTATTTACTTCTTTTTTACGTGTGGACTTCCTATTTGGCAAAGATCCTTTTTCTAAAAAGATGTGGCCTCTTGTTTTGAAAATTTTGTAGTTCCACAAGAATCTTCAAATTCATTAATGTTCCAAAATCCTTTTCTTATAAGGATTCCTTATCCATCCTAGCTACAAGGGCAGGTGCTATTTAATTGATAGATTAGTTATTTTTATTCTTTTCTTTCATGTTTGGGCTTAATTAAAACTTTGTTTTGAGCTAGGATCCAAGATTTGTTTGGATCAGGCTATGGGTTTTTCAGTTTAGGGTTTTTTTGGTCAGTTTCGTATGTGGGTCAGTTCAGCCTATAATGGTAGATCCATTAGGTTTAATTTTTCAAGGATTATTTAAACTCATGTAACCAAAATTTCAGCAGCCATTAATGAATATTTCTTCTGAATTTTTTAGTTTTTACGTGTAAGAGTGATTCTTGCATTCTTCAGTTCTTGAACAAACTGAATCTGACTTATTGAAGATTAACTGGCTTCGTGGCGTCATTCTACTTCATTCCAATAGTGTTGGTGCCTTAGGGCAGGTTTTCATTGTGTCACACTTTTATCAAACCTTTTTTTGGCTTTTTAGGATCAGATCTCAATCTTGATTATAGGTTGCGTGACCACGTGATCACGAGGTTCGTATCGTTACCTCTTTCCTAAGCTTTCACTTGTTTCTCAAGCTTTTTTAGGACACTACGGGTCAAGCCTTCAACTTCTACTTGAAAAACAGGCACTAGTTGGGCTATTTCAGATCCTTGAGAGGATCAATGAAAATGTTTATAAAGTTGATTTTCCAGGTGAGTATGGTGTTAGTGCTACCTTTAATGTTTCTGATCTTACTCTGTTTGATGTAGGTTATGATTCGAGGTCGAATCCTTTTGAAAAGAGAGGGGATGATGCGGATTAGCCCAACACCAAGCGTAATCATGCCAACAACCCATTAGAGGTGCCAATTTGGCCAATTACAAGAGCTAGGGCAAAGAAGCTTAAAGAAGCATTGAATGAGCTTGTTCAAAACATATGGAGCAAAATGGACCTAGAGAGGCTTGAGACATTTAAGGAGCATGAAGGACAACCTTTAATTCATCTAGTTCAGATCCAAGAAGAGACTAATTCATGTGGAACAAGGGGTTGATGTGTCCGGCCCAATACCAGCCTTGTTAGGTTTGTTATTTTTCCTAATGCTACAAGGATAAAAAGTCAGCAATTTATTCTCCTAATTAAGTAAGGAAGTTCTCGTATTCTGATTAGTACTTAAAAGTGCATTTTTATCAATGTTCTATATCATTATTTTGCACTTGAAGTATCAATAACTCCTTAATTAAAGCATGTTTTATACTAACATATCTAATAATATAAGATACCTTTAATTTATGGTAAATGTTCATCTTAAATGCAGGCCT